>JAEEGL016440220.1_pt1 | contig 49121 bp, 36 predicted proteins | sample 9134231 | NCBI WGS metagenome assembly JAEEGL01 (sample SAMN16246548, study PRJNA631951) | gut metagenome | biome: gut microbiome; feature: rumen; material: fiber-attached | host: Bos | place: Iran: Karaj | collected 2018-10 | reverse complement strand
TTTCCCTGCGCAAAAGCTTCAAGCATGCTGTCGATTGCGTCCACGTCATCCTGCAGATCGGCGTCCATTGTGATCACGGCGTCACACTCGTCCTTTACTGTCATCAGACCTGCGAGCAGCGCGTTCTGGTGGCCGCGGTTTCTTGAAAGCGCGATCCCGCGGAATAAAGGATCCTCTGCGTGCGCACGTTCAATGATCTCCCATGTCCGGTCGCGCGAGCCGTCGTCAACGAACACAACATGGCTTTCGGCTGATATTCTGCCGTCCGCCATCAACGCGCGCATTTTTTCATGAAGCGAAAGCAAGGTGGAAGGCAGTACCGCTTCTTCGTTGTAGCAGGGCAGCACAAAAAATAGAGTGGGCATATGGTTCACCTCAACAATAAACGAACACGCGTATTAAAATTACGCTTTATAATGTTTAAAATTTACAACACTATACACGACGGCAATACCTTTGTCAACCAGCAAATCGCAAACAAAGCTTATAGACAAATCGCAAACAAAGCTTATAGATCATTCAGATAACTACCCCTCCGTCGCGTACACGCACATCGAAGGAAGCCGCGATATCTTCAGACGACGTTCCCAGCAGCAACGTATAATCGCCGTTATGTATACCGTAATCCATACGGCGGTCATAATAGCAGAATGCTTCGGCATCCAGATGGATCACAGCGTCTGCAGTTTTTCCCAAGGGTACTTCCACGCGGGTATAGCCTTTCAGTTCCTTCTCAGGGCGCACCACGTCGCAATGCCTGCCGCTCACATATAACTGTAAGACTTCAGCACCGGCATACGCGCCTGTATTCTTGACCGTGCATGAAATGTTCACGCCGCTGTCTTCAATTAAAAACCGAACGTTTTCAATGCTGAACGACGTGTAGCTTAAACCGTAGCCGAAAGGATACAAAGGCGAACCGTCGTTATCCACGTATCCGTAACCGCGTCCGCTGGGCTTACGGCAGTAATAAAGCGGCAGCTGGCCTACGCTTCGGGGGAAAGTTATGGGGAGTTTCCCTGAGGGGCAGATTTCACCGAACAGCAATTCCGTAATGGCCTGCGCGCCTTGCTCACCGGGGTACCAAGCCTCAATGATCGCTTCTGTTTTATTCATCCACGCGTTCATTTCTATCGGCGCGCCGTTGAGCAGGATCACGGTAAGATTCGGGTTTTCTGCGGCTATGGCGCGTATTTTTGCCTCCTGGTCTTCGGTGATTTCACGCACAGTGTCGTCCACAATGAAACCCGCGTCATCCGTGCGTTTTTTCGTTCTGCGGATCCCCGGCAATCTGAGATCGCTGCGGTCGGAGCCCTCGCCTTCGAGGATCGAACTGAAATACAGCACTGCATCGCATTCCTTTAACGCTGAAAGATCAGCGTCTTCATCATAATACCGTACTTCGGCACTTCCCTCCAGATACTGTCGCATATATTCCAAGGGGGTTTTCACGTCCGGCGCCGTCCATTTTCGACCGTAGGGGCCGGAATAGTTGTCCCCAACGGGGAAACACAGCGCGCTGCGTCCGCACACGCCGAGAACCCTGATTTTTTCTTTTTTCAGAGGAAGCAGACCGTTGTTTTTCAAAAGGATCAGCGATTCTTTTGCCGCCTTCAGGGCGAGATTTTTATGTTCCTCGTTCCTGACGACAGCATCCGCGGTTTGAGGGTCTTTAAAGGGCATTTCAAACAGCCCCAAACGGAATTTTGCGGTCAGAATACGAAGCGTGCTTTTATCAAGAGATTCATCCGCAATCAAACCGTTTTCATAGGCCTTTTTCAAAAGATCGATTTTGTTTGTCGGTAAAATAACGTCCAAACCTGCGTTTATACATGCCGCCGCGGCTTCTTCTTCCGAAGCAAACAGCTTATGCGCGCTGTATACGCCCTCAGCACCTGAATAATCCGAAACCACAAACCCGTCGAATTCCCATTCTTCACGCAGTATTTCCGAGAGCAGCCGCGGGCTGCACGTACAGGGCACGCCTTCCCACGCGTTATATGCCGCCATCGTTGATTTTGCGCCTGCGTCAAAACACGCCTTAAAGGGAGGCAAAAATACTTCTCGCAGGGTACGTTCGGAATTCTCTGAATAGTTGGAATCTCTGCCGCCCGCTGCATAGGTATCCGCAAAATGCTTCGGCGTTGCGATCACACCTGCGCTCTGAAGGCCCCTGGAATAAGCAGCTCCCATATCGGAAGTTATCTGCACGTCTTCGCCGTAAGTTTCTACGGTTCTGCCCCAGCGGCAGTCCCGCACCACGTTTACCACAGGAGCAAACACCTGACGCACGCCCACTGCTGCGCATTCTTTACCTACAGCTTCGCCGATCTCTTCTACAAGAGCGGGATCAAACGTGGAGGCCATCGCGATGGGCTGCGGGAAACAGGTCGCCATCCCCCACTGCGCGCCGTGCAGCGCTTCACCGTTTTCAATGGGCGGGATGCCGTGCGGCTGCGCTTTGATACTCAGCTCCATATCGCGGTTGATGCGGCTCGTTACCTCAGAGGGTGCAGCAGGCGTCTCTCTTTCATAATGCATAAAATGCCCCGGATTACGGTAACTGCCGTTCAACGGATCCCGTTTTGTTTCATACGTCTCATCCACGTTAAAAAGCATATCTCCCGTAAGTTGATACAACTTTTCTTCCGTACTCATTTCTTTCAACAGTAATGCAGCGCGCTGTTCCGCAGGGAGCGAGGCGTTCATATATTCCTTCATGTTTTCACCTTCTCTTTCTTAACAGTTATTATAAAGAATTACACGGAGTAAAGCAATACCGTATAGAGAAAATCGCCCTGAATTTATTTATGAAAAAAGCTTGACTTTTATAAAACATTGTGATAATATAAGGTACACTTAAGGAGAGATACCGAAGCGGTCATAACGGAACGGTCTTGAAAACCGTCGTACTCTTACGGGTACCGTGGGTTCGAATCCCACTCTCTCCGCCAATTGAATATTCTTAATTTACGTTACTATGGAGAAGTACTCAAGTTGGTGACGAGGCGCCCCTGCTAAGGGCGTAGGTCGGCTAAACCCCGGCGCAGGAGTTCGAGTCTCCTCTTCTCCGCCAAGAATCAGCAGTCGCATACGCGGCTGCTGATTTTTTACTTCTTCACTTTTTACTGAAGCGGCGATTCTGTTTTATTCTTGTTGAAACAACCGAAATCCAGCTTATTATTCTTAAGAGCATTTGTTTACTTCCATAACCGTAAATGAATATCCTTTCCCGCGCGGTCATATAAATTACCGATACCACGCGAGAGGAGAAATCAGAATGGTTGATACCGCCCGACGAGCGGAAGAACTGGCTCTTTATATCGTAAAAAACAACGCCACCGTGCGGGCTGCGGCAAAAGCGTTCGGTGTATCAAAAAGCACGGTACATACCGACATCACCGAAAAACTGCAGAACGTGAACAGCGAGCTGTGGCAAGACGTACGAAAGGTTCTGGATATCAATAAGGCGCAGCGGCATTTGCGCGGCGGCCAGGCGACAAAAGAAAAATACCTTCGTAAAAAAAGATGAATTGCAATTTGACATTACGGCGGTTCTGGAGTAAAATATAAGAAATACACCGAATGGGGAAAACGGGATGTTCGATAAACTGAAAAAGAAGAAAAAAAAGAAAAAACGGCCGATGGAAAAATTCATCAGTCTGACCGCCAACGGCGTTAACGTGGATGCGATCAATTTCTCGCTCTGCAAAAACCCGGACGATACGCCGCGGCTGGAAGTCCGCACCAAAGACGTGGCAGAAGCACTGCACTACGAACACGTTGATTTTGAAATGAAAACAAATCTCAAGCTTGTAAAAGTAGGGGCAAATTTCAAAGAAGCGATCAGCGAGAAACACTTTAAGCTCTACGTCTTTGATATAGACAGCTATGAGCAGTATTTCATATAAAAGAGGATCAAACGAAAATGAAAGAATACGATACGCTTGTGATCGGCCATATCTGTAAAGACAAAAACACCGATCATCTCGGCAATACCGTATATGCGGCGGGCGGCGCGGTACTGTATTCTTCGGCAGCAGCAGAGGCTCTGGGGTATCAGGTCGGCGTACTGACAAAGATCAATACCGCCGACAACAGCCTTCTGCAGGAATTCCGCGTTCCTGCCGACGACGTTTACTGTATCCGCAGCGGGAACACTACACTGATGGAAAACACGTATTTCACCGCGGACAAAGAAAAGCGCCGCAGCGTATGCTCCGCGCAGGGCGAGCCCTTCTCCCCTGCGGATATTCCAAAAGACGTATCGTCCGCGATCTATCATCTTGCCGGATTGCTTAACGGCGATTATGCGGCGGATATGATCCCGGCGCTCGCTTCTCTCGGCATGGTAGCCGTGGACGTTCAGGGATATCTGCGAAACGCTGACGTCAATGGCAGCGGCGAAATGTATTTTGCCGATTGGAAAGAGAAAACAGAACTGCTTCCCTTCATTACGTTCCTGAAAACGGATGCCGCCGAAGCCGAGATCCTTACCGGCACGACGGACCGCGCAGAAGCTGCAAAGATGCTCGCTTCATGGGGAGCAAAAGAAGTGCTGATCACACACAACAGTGAAGTTCTTGTTTTCGCGCAGAACAGTATTTACACCTGTCCGATAAAATCAAGGAATCTGCGCGGGCGCACCGGGCGCGGTGATACCACCTTTGCAAGCTACGTCTGCGAACGTTTACATCAGCCGCCCGAAAAAGCCCTGCTCACTGCAACCGCTGTGGTATCGCTTAAAATGGAAACGCCCGGGCCGTTCACCGGCACCCGAGCACAAGTTGAGAGTTATATCAAAGAATTCTACAGAGCCAGTTAAAAGGCTCTTTTTTTGTTTCAATAACGTCTTGACAAATACCCCCGCAGGGTATACAATTATAATACCCTTATGGGGTATTACCGCTTAAAGGATGTTTCTTATGGATAAAGATTGCTGCTGCGAACGTACCAAGATCCGCACCGATGAAGAAAAAAAACGCCTGGTAAACCGACTCAGCCGTATAGAAGGCCAGATCCGGGGCATAAAAGGTATGATCGAAAAGGACGCTTACTGTGCGGACGTTCTCACGCAAAGCGCGGCCGTATCGGCTGCCGTTGACGCATTTAACCGGGAGCTTCTCTCCTCCCACATCCGTACCTGCGTGGTTTCCGATATCCGCAGCGGCAAGGATGAGACCGTGGACGAACTGAACGAGCTTCTGAAAAAACTGATGTAACCCGAGGAAAAGTATATGGAACAGTATAACGTTACGGGCATGAGCTGTGCCGCCTGCCAGGCGCGCGTTGAAAAGGCTGTATCCGCCGTACCGGGCGTCACCTCCTGCGCGGTCAGTCTGCTCACAAACTCCATGGGTGTGGAAGGCTCCGCCGATGAAGCATCGATCATCAAAGCGGTAACCGACGCCGGTTACGGCGCGTCCAAAAAAGGTTCGCACAATCAAAGTGCTGCTGAGAATACAGACGCGCTTACCGATACCGAAACACCGAAACTGATCCGCAGGCTTATCGCTTCCGCAGCTTTTCTGCTGGTGTTGATGTACTTTTCGATGGGGTATATGATGTGGGGCTGGCCCATCCCCTCTTTTTTTGAAGGCAACCATGCGGCGATGGGATTATTGCAGATGCTGCTCGCCGCCGCCGTGATGGTCATCAATCAGAAATTCTTCATTTCGGGCGTCAAGGGGCTGATACACCGCGCGCCCAATATGGATACGCTGGTCACTCTGGGTGCCGGCGCTTCGTTCATTTACAGCGTCTGTTCCCTGTTCGCCATGACCGCTGATGTTGCAGACGGGGGCAACGGCGCGGCATACATGAACCATTTCTATTTTGAATCCGCCGCGATGATCCTCGTGCTGATCACGGTCGGCAAACTTCTGGAGGCACGATCCAAAGGTAAAACCACAAACGCATTGAAAGCGCTGATGCGTCTGGCTCCGCAAAGCGCCGTGATACTCATTAACGGAATTGAAACCGAGGTCCCGATCAAACAGGTAAAAAAAGGCGACGTATTTATCGTTAAACCCGGTGAAAAATTCCCCGTAGACGGCACGGTACTGAACGGCATCGGTTCTGCAGACGAATCCGCCCTCACCGGTGAAAGCATCCCTGTGGATAAAGCGCCCGGCGACTATGTTTCCGCAGGCACGGTCAATCTGAACGGTTTCCTGAAATGCGAAGCCGCGCGCGTCGGCGAAGATACCACGCTTTCACAGATCATAAAAATGGTTTCGGACGCCGCCGCAACAAAGGCGCCCATCGCAAAAACGGCCGATAAGGTGAGCGGCGTTTTCGTCCCCATCGTGATCGTCATAGGGATTGTTTCCGCCGCCATATGGCTCATAGCCGGCAATGATATGGGCTATGCGCTCTCACGCGGCATCTCGGTTCTCGTGATCAGCTGCCCTTGTGCGTTGGGGCTTGCAACGCCGGTCGCGATCATGGTCGGCTCCGGGCTCGGCGCAAGAAACGGCATCCTTTTCAAAACGGCAGCCGCTCTCGAACAAACCGGCAAAACACGCATCGTCGCGCTTGATAAAACCGGCACCATCACCAACGGCGCCCCGGTGCTTACGGATATCATACCTGCTCCCGGTGTTTCTGAAGAAGAGCTTCTCACCCTTGCCTCTGCGCTGGAATCCAAAAGCGAACATCCGCTTGCAAAGGCGATCGTTTCCGCCGCCCGCGAACGCGATATCAACCCGCCTGAGATCTCCGATTTTACAGCGGTTGCAGGTAACGGCTTGCATGGAATTCTGAACGGCAAAACGCTTACCGGAGGTAAACGTTCCTTTATCGGCAACATCCCGGACTTGATCGCAGCAAAAGCCGATGCGCTTGCCGACGAGGGAAAAACGCCGCTGTTTTTCGCTTATGAAGGCACTGTAGCAGGTATGATCGCCGTTGCCGATACGATCAAAGAAGACAGCGCACAGGCCATAAAAGAACTTCAGGAAATGGGTCTTGCGGTCGTGATGGTCACCGGCGACAACCGACGTACCGCCGAAGCCATCGGGAAGAAAGCAGGTGTGGATAGGGTCTTCGCGAACGTGCTGCCCGGCGGCAAGGAAGAGATCATACGCAAACTTTGTTCAAAAGGCAGCGTAACCATGGTAGGCGACGGTATCAACGACGCGCCGGCACTTACAAGCGCAGATACAGGCATTGCCATCGGCGCGGGAACCGACGTGGCAATCGACGCCGCCGATGCTGTTCTGATGAATTCAAAACTCTCAGACGTTGCGGCAGCCATCCGGCTTTCAAAAGCCACGCTGCGAAATATCAGAGAAAACCTTTTTTGGGCTTTCATTTATAATGCGATCGGTATTCCGCTCGCAGCAGGCGTATGGATCCCGATTTTCGGCTGGACCCTTTCCCCCATGTTCGGCGCCGCCGCCATGAGCCTTTCAAGTTTCTGCGTAGTAACAAACGCGCTGCGTCTGAACCTGTTTAAACCTTACGTTCACAAACCGAACAAAAAAGCAGTGCCTGTGGATCTCACAGACCTGCAGATTATAGAAGAAACGGAGAAAAAAACAATGGAAAAAACTGTAAAAATCAACGGTATGATGTGCCCGCGCTGCGAAGCGCACGTAAAAAAGGCGCTTGAGGCGATCCCCGGCGTGGAATCCGCGGTACCCAGCCACACCGAAAACAACGCCGTACTCACCCTTTCGGCAGACGTGCCGGACGACGCGATCAGAGCTGCAGTGGAAGAAGCAGGTTACGATTATATCGACTGAAACTTCTGAGCAAAGAAACGCCCCGCAGTCACTTCACACTTTCGGCTGCGGGGATCTTTCTATTATATTCCTCTTATCCGACCGTACGCTGAGAAATACCCTTAATACCGTTCACGACCCAGTCGTAAGAATCCACCGTAACAATGGAGCCGCAGTATTCGCATTTCGCAGTGCGGTTGATATTGATCGTAGCGCCGCAGTTCGGGCAGTTCTGAACTGTAACGCCGCCTTCGGCAACCGTGGTTTTTCCGGTCGAACGGATCAGCTGCCATTCATAGTCCATAAACACTTCCGCGGTTTTGCTCCCCTGAAGCACATTGCCGGTAGCGTCGTCAACCGTATAGGTCGTAAAGCGCGTATTGAGACGGGCGATGACCACGTCGTTGCCGTTTTCCTGTTTCCAGCCGGAAAGGTTCACGCCGAGAACGGCGATCCGCTCGATCATCTTCGTGCGCTTGTTGATACGGTAGCTGTCCAGCTGGCGGTCCATCTGCGCAAAAAACGCGTCGCTCATATACCAACGCAGCGGTTCAAGATCTTTCGCCTGCCAGCCGTTCTGGAACTGTACGAAGAGATTGGAAAGCTTTTCTGTAAAAGCGGATTCAGAGAACATGGGATCCAACTGCCGGTACTCGCTCATCGGCTTGAGGGTAGAAGGATCTGTTACGGTTCCCCCTGCCTGCACAACAGGATGTTGTGCAGTGCCGTTTTTACGTTTTATCAGAATAACAACGATCACAATGATCGCTACGATCACCAACGCGCCGATGATACTGGAACCGTCGCCGCCGCTGTAGTCGCCGCCGGAACCGCCGCCGTAATAAACAAACCCGCCGCCGTTATCATCATTGCCCCAATCGTAGTCGTTGTCATTATCCCAATCGTAGCTGTCGTTGCCGCCGACGTCGCCGCCGTAATCATAGCCGCCGTCGAAATCGCCGAACGCGCCCGCGCGATTCGCAAGCATAACAACACAACTGAACACCAGAACAAATGCAAACAGAATGGTAAAAATGCGCTTTTTCATGATGCAATTATTCCTTTCAAAGAATATACACTTTTATTATATCGTTTAGAAACATAAAAGTCAACATAAGAAAAAGTGTGTTTTCCGATTCTCATAATGATTTCATAACATTCAGCATACGGTGAAATCACACAGCGTAAGTGAATACAGTATCTTTTGGGCCACCTCATAGCCAAGAGCCTGTTCCACCGCTTCGCAGTACACTTTCAGCTGATCCGAATACCGCGGCGGCAGTTCGTTTATATCGTCGATACGGTCCGTTTTATAATCCACGATCACTGCTTTTCCGTTCTCAATAAACACAAGGTCGATCTTGCCGATCACCACAGTTTTCTCATCGGCAAAACGCTCCGGTATCGACGGATCGAAATCACAAATGCTTTTCGCAATCGTAAACGAATGCTCTTTATATACTTTTTCGGCGTTGCAGATGCGCGCAAACAGAGAAGCCCCGAAGAACCGGTTGATCGCATCCCTGTTTACACAGTACCCCTCCTGCTCGCTTAGCAGCGACAAAGAAACCATGCGTTCGATCTCGGCCGAGATATCACAGGGCTGCTTTGCAAAATCACAGTATTGCAGGAACTTGTGCGTCGCCGTGCCGATATCCGCCGGAGAAAGAGCGGAATCATACAGAAACGCAGGCACCTTTTTGCCGAAATACTGCGTAGAAAAATGTTCTTCCCGCAGTTTGGACGCGGTATGCAATGAAAGCGCGCCGCTGACTGCGCCGTAAGGATACGTATGCGCAATCGATCTGCGAATCGATTCATCCAGGACGGCGTCAACCGCTGCAGTTTCCTCAGCAGAAGAAACGCTCTCCTCCGGCGAGATCCTGACACGGCTTGCCGCGATTCTAAAATCCGACGGTGCGCTTCCGGCGGGGATCATTCTGAACGGCGCGAGATCCTCATGCTGCAGAAGAACCGGCAGGAGCCACTGCAGCGGGCTGATCGCCGAAGCAACATGATAAGGCGGCAGCTGCCCGATCACCGGGAGAGACGCCTGCGCGTTGAATATTGCTTTATCTACGTCGGAAGGCGTTAATAAAAGGATCAGTTTTTCTTTTGCACGTGTCAGCGCAACGTAATAAATACGGAGTTCCTCCGATAACGCTGCGCTTCTGAGCTCCGTTTTCACCGCTTTTGAAGAAAGCGTATCGTAAAACTTCAGTTTTTCGGGTTCCCTTCTCTTCAGGCCGATACCGAGCGTGTGGGATACGCTGAGCACCGAAGAACGCTCAGAAAGATTGAACTTTTTTGTAATGCCGCCGATGATCACGAACGGGAATTCCAGCCCTTTTGAACGGTGCATCGTAAGTATGGATACGCTGTTATAATCCGCTCCGGCGCTGCCCTTTCTGAGATCGGCGCCGTTATCGATCAGAACGCCAAGATACCGCAGAAACGCGCACAGGCCCTTTTCATCCTCGGCGCTGAATTTTACGGCGGCTTCGTATAGGGCGCGAAGGTTCGCTTCCCGCAGTTTACCGCCGTCCATCGCGCGCACAGCAGAGAGAACGGGCGTTTCGTTATACATCGTATTGATCACTTCCGGTGCAGAAGCTGTGGCGCTGAGCATTCTGAACCGCTCCAGAAGCGCAAGAAAGCTGCTGCACTGCGCGTTGCCGTTTTCGGCAGCATATTGGACCGCCATATACAGCGACTGCCTGCCGCGGTGCTGCCGGGCATAATCTGATTTTATTGTCGCCGCCTCCTGCGGTGTAAACAGTCCCAGTGGTGAGAGCATCGCAGCAAGGAGATCGAGATCTGATACTGGGTTGTCCACCGCGTGCAGGAACGAAAGCACGATCTTTACTTCCGCCGTCTCAAAGAATCCTTCTCGGGAATCAAAAAATACCGGAATGTTCTTTTTACGCAGCGCGTTCGCGTAGATCTCGGCGGTATTTTTCGCAGATCGCAGCAGAATGCAGAAATCTCCGTATGAAGCGGGCCTCTGCTGCTCACCGTCGAAAACCTGCTCGCCGTCCGCAATTTTTTGCTCGATCAGAGATGCGATATACTGCGCTTCCGCTTCGGCGGCGTTAAGCTCTTCCGTGTCGATCAGGCAGACTTCCACGTCGGGAGACGAGCTTTCCGGGTATTTATCCGCGCCGAACACCAGCGCTTCGTCATCGTCGTAGGTGATCTCGCCGCAGGGTTTGCTCATCAGTTTTGAAAACAGAAAATTGACCGCTTCGGTCACGCCCTTCCGGCTGCGGAAATTCTTGCTGAGAATGATCTTTGATTTCTTTTCCGGATGTTCCGGATCGTATTTCGGAAAAGCCTCCAATTTTTCGGTGAACAATTCAGGGCTTGCCAACCGGAACCTGTAAATGCTTTGCTTTACGTCGCCCACGAGGAACATGTTTTCTTCGTTCTTTGATAAACATGAAAACAGCCTTTCCTGTACGCGGTTGGTATCCTGATACTCGTCGATCATGATCTCGTTCAGGCCTTCCGACAGTTTTCTCGCAAGGATTGTTTTGCAGTCCTGTGCCGCCGGGTCGTACAAAAGCGACACGGCAAAATGTGTGATATCAGAAAATCCGTACAGATTCTTTCGTTTCTTTTCTTCAAAGAGCGCAAGGTTAAACCGTTTAACAGCGGCCACAAGCTGCCGGGCGGCAGGCGCCAGCGCCTCAACGTCTTCAATGTTCTCTGCGTTTGTAGCGGCGCAGTCTTCTTCCAGTTTTTTCAGTACGCCCTTTACCGCGTCGCGCTTTGCCTGTACGCGTAGCTTCAGGGGATCGTCCTTATACCCGCGCAGTACGGGGAAACGGTTCGCGCCGATCACGCTTCTTGCGTGTGAAATGCTTTCGCATGCCGTATCCCAACTGCCAACGGTCACGTCGCGAAGCAAACCGTTCAGAACGCCGTATTCAGACTCATAGAGCGCTTCCAGTTTTTCCTGCAGAAAAGCGTCCTCAAACAGCTCTTCCAGCACGGTCTCATACAAAGAAAGGCAGTAACCTACACCCTCTGTAAAATGGCGCAGAAGGATCATCCCCCAAACAGAGTTCTCCGCTTTTGCGGGTTTATAATGGTCTGCCACCGTATCGAGCCATGCATCTGGAAAATCCTCGCTCATCGAAAAATCAGAGAGCGCCTGTATCCCTTCACACAGCGCGGTATCGTCCCTGCCCGCCTGAAACAGACGCGTCAGAGCTTCATACTCCCCTTCGGGAGATTTATACAGGTCCTCGGTGATCTGCCTCGCGATCTGCGCTTTCAGCGCGTGCTCCTCCCCTTCTTCGATCATGCCGAAATCCGGTTCGATGCCGCAGGCGTTGAAGTTTTCACGCACAAGCTTCATGCAGAAAGAATCCATCGTACATACGTTCATCTCATCCAGCCTTGCAGTAAGCTTGTAAAGGATCTCCCGGTTAGGCTCTTCTTCCTGCAGTTCCCGGATTCGTTTATATATGCGGGATCGCATCTCCGCTGCGGCGGCGTTTGTAAAAGTAACCACAAGCAGCGCCGAAGGCGGAACCGGGTCGGTTTCGTCCGTCAGCTTATGCACGATGCGTTCCACCAGAACGCTTGTTTTGCCCGAGCCTGCCGCCGCGCTTACCAGGATCGTACCGCTGTTCGCAGTGATCGCCTGTTTCTGTTCATCCGTCCACTGTCTCATGCGTCTTCCTCCTCATGCAGCCGTTTCAGCGCCTGTGCGTGATCCGTTTTCAGCACGTTTCTTTTTTCAGCGCTCTGTTCTTTCAGGCATATCGCGGCGTAATCGCAGTAATCGCAGGCGGTGCGCCCGCTGTTTTCCTCCACGGGAAGCGCCGGAATTTTGCCCTCATGGATGTTCATGCCGGTCTCACACAGTATCTCGTCGATCTTTTTATGCAGCAAAGAAAACTCCTGCAGCGTCAGGAAATTGCCCTTCATCGTGCCGTCTTCTTTGATCTCGGCGTTGATGAAGATTCCGTGTGCGCCGTCCTCCATACCGTTCAGCACGTCTGCGTTTTCAAGAATGATACCGTTCATTCTGCCGTTTTCATAACGCCGTTTCTGTATATCGTCTTCGCTCGCGTTCCTGTCCAGCGTTTTGCCGGAAGCTTTTGCAGGCATATAAAGGATCCCGGCCGGGGTCGTTTCGCCGAAGCGCTCTTTTCCGTTGTCGCAGATCGCGAACAGATAGATCAGCATCTGCATGTTCAGCCCGTAGAACACGTCGCTGAGCACAAAATCCTTGCCGCCGGTCTTATAGTCGATCACACGCACGTAAGTGGTTCCTTTATCCGTCATCAGGTCAACGCGGTCCACGCTGCCGTGGATCACGATCTTCCCGCCGTCCGGCAGCGGCACCTCATAGCCCTTGATACCGTCTGCATAACCGATCGAAAGCTCCGTTGCAACCGTGCGGAAAAGGCATGCGGTCAGTTCATCCCGCCGCACCATAAGGATATCAAGAATCTCGTTTTTCAGCCTGCCGAGCATACGCGCCATCGCCGGGGGAAGATGATCGGTTCCGCCGAGATACGTTTCACAGTAGTTATCAACCGAGCGGTTTACGTCTTCTTCCAGTTCCCGGTCGGTAACGTCATGCAGATCTCTTCCGATGTATTTCTGTATCACATCTTCAAGCGCCTTATGGATGATCAGGCCGTTGATACGCGCGTCGATCTGTGAAGCCGTGATCTTTTCCACGCCCATGCCGTAACGGCAGAAATACTTGAACGGGCATTTTGCGTAAGTTTCCGCTTTTGAAGCGGACATACTGATCTCATTGCCGAAGAGCCGCAGCGCCTGGGCTGGATCATCAAACGAAAGGTCGTTGCCGTTCACGGCGCGGTACAGGGATGCGATGCGCGCCCCGTAAACGGAATCCTCCTGCAGCAGCGCCCTGAGCGTAGAAGCAAAGGCAGAATTCTCACGCAATGCCGCGGCATACTGCGAAAAAGCAGTTTCCATGGTTCTGATTTTCTCTACCGCCGGGACCGTTGATGCGTCCCTTACCGTAATATCCGGAAAGATGCGCTTTATTTCCCCTATGATCGGCGAAGGCTCTGTTTTCTCGCCTGTGGTAAGCGCGGTGGGATAAGAGATATACAGCTGTTTTTCGGGCAGATTCAGCGCGTTATAGAGGATCAGCCTTTCCTCTTCATAAACCTCTTCGGGCGTTTTTTCAAGCGAAAAATCCTCTTTGCTCAGCGCACGCAGTTCTTTTACGGTGAGAAGCCCTGCCGATACGGTGTTCTTCGGGAATGCCCCTTCCGTAAACCCGGGAATAAACACTGCTTTCGGCTGCAGCAGTCGCGTACGGTCAACGTTGCCCACGGTCATTTTATCGATCCCCGGCGGGATATAGCCGATGCTGCCGCCGGAAAGGATCAATGTAAGCAGTTCATAAAAATACACCGGAGATACAGGATTTTCGCCGATCGCCCCGGCAAGCGCGTCCAGATAATCCATGCAGGCGTCCCACACACCGGCGCACTCGATCGCCTTCCCCTCTTCACCTCGGGCATACAGATATTCGGCGTATTTACGGAAATGCAAGGCTACGTCGGTATCCTTCAGATACAGATACAGCGCTTTGCAGCTGTTCAGCCCGTTCTCATTTTCGAGCGCTGTTTTCAGCCGCAGGATCGGATCGCAGAACCGTGCGCGGGTAACGTTGACGCGCTGAAGCTCAGCCTCGGCGTTTTCATCCATCTCCATGCCGAAACCAAGCGGATTTGCGGTAAACGCTGTGGTCCAAGCCCTTCCGTCGATCTGCCAGCGGTAAACGTAATTCTGAAGCTCCGATACCTCTTCCACCGAGGCGCCCGTCATACCCGTTTTCAGCGCGGAAAGAACGGTTTCTGTTGAAAAGCCATTCGCCGCGATCTCTACGGCGGCAAGCATCAGGCGCACCGGCGGATAGCAGCAGAGAGAGCGCCGCGTATCCTCAAACACCGGCACGTCGTATTTTTTCAGCGCGGCCAACAGCGGCGCGGTGATCGATTCATCTCTGTGCAGCACCGCGATATCTCTGGCGCGGCAAACGCCGCTGTCAAGCAGCCGCCTTGCCTGAAGCGCGATCATTTCGCATTCTTCATATCTGTTTGAAGCTTTCAGAATATGCACGTCGCCCACGCATCCGCTCATTTTCTCCGGTGCGGGCGCAAACAAATTTCTGCGCAGATGGTCAAGCCCCGCGTCTTTTGCCTCGCACGGTACGTTCTCTTCTTTTACTTCAACATGTGATTTATTCGCTTCCACTGTCAGCCGTCTGCGGTTTTTACGCACGTGTTCAAAACATACGCCGCCTGCAGCTGCGGAGTTCCCTGCCAAACTGATATACATATTGCGGCAACGCGGCATCAGCAGCGCGATCATACGGATCTGCGCGCCGGTAAATCCCCTGAAATCGTCAAACCAGAAATCGGTATTCTTATATTCATCCGAAGCCACCAGAAGCTCTCCGGTCACGTTCATATTATCCGTTTGCGTTGAGAACCGTTTTGTAAGCAGGCCTTCAAACGCCGTAAAGATCAACGCGAGCTCTCTGGTTTTTTCCTTCAGGCTCCCGTCTGTTTTCTGCCCGGCGAGATGCAGCGCCTGCGGGTCGAACCCGGCGTTCACGATCTCGTTATAAAACGTGACAAGCGCTCGCACTCTTCCGGGGCGGCGGTAATGTTTTCCGTAGATCTCAAGCTCGTCGCTTACCTGACGCACGGCAAGGCTCATCAGCACGGTCACCGCCGTTTCGTCCGCTTGGGGTTTCACTGCATGCTGATGCGATTCCAGATAATCTCTGCAGAAATGGCTGAAGCTGGTGATCCTGATACGGTTGCTCACCCGCGCGCCGTACTCAAGCATCAGTTCTTTATCCCGCTCAAAGTTCTCCTGTTCCGGCACGATCAGAACCGCATCTTCTCCGCGGTTCACCGTTTCAGCCAGATGCCGCCCGATATATTTTCTTTTCGCTTGAGGGTCGATCCCCGTCAAAAAAGTGAGCATAACGGTTTTTCCTCCCGTTTTATACGTTCCGCGTATATTATAATCGCTTCATTGTACATAAAAATGGACTTCAGGATAAAAACACATCCCTGAATCTGCTTGCGCTGCACACCAGTACGCGCGGTTCCTGCGCAAATGCCTGTTTAACTGCGGTATATGTTGACGTTTCGTCTTCATCCTCGTAAACCGCCGCGATCACCGTAAATCTCAGTTCCCCGGTAACGTTCAGGCGTGATAAACAATAACTCACCCTTGCGATATCCGTTTCCGGGGCGCCGCTCATGCGCAGCAGCACCACGGCGTTTTCGCCGGTTTTCGGGCGGATCAGCCACAGTGAGAACATATACACCAATGCCGCCGCTCCCCACACGGAAAACAGCGCGATCGTTGCGCACAGAAATTCTCTGAAAAACATAAAAAAAGCACCTCATAGCAGTATATGAGGCACTTTAAGTAATGTGCGAGCGGAACTGTAAGCCGGGTTCTGTCTTTTAAGACGGTCATCTATCTCGAATGTGAATTGCTTCACACCTCAAGCCACCCGTTAAAGTATAGGCCGAGCAAGCCACTTTGGTCGGTGTTGCTCCGGATAGGGTTTACAGGGCGCAAACGTCTCCGCTGCGCCGGTGAGCTCTTACCTCGCCTTTCCACCCTTACCGAATCGCTTCGGCGGTATATCTCTGTTGCACTTTCCCTTAAGGTCACCCTCGGCGGCCGTTAGCCGTTATCCTGCTCTGCGGAGCCCGGACTTTCCTCACAGCAAGCGCTGCGCAACCGTCCATCCCGCTCGCAGAAATATTATAACGGGTTTTATAAGAAAAGTCAAACAGAATTTCTTTTCAGAGGATCACCTGAACGATACCTTCATGCGTCGAATTATAAAGTGCTAACTGATAGATCCCGTCCTGCACCGTTTCACATTCATCCGCAAACTGACGGTATGCTTCCACGATCTCTGCCTGCGTCCATACCGATGCGTCGAATTCGATCTCCGTTGCCGGAATGCCGTCGACATAATATGAATAGTATTCGCTTCCGGTAATTGAACTGTCCGGTTTCGTAAGCTCCATATAAAGCGCGTAAACGCAGCTGTCAGGATCCGTAAAACGGAAGATCACGTGCGCAGAAGGAGCGAACACCGTATTTGGCGTACCGTCCGGTGCAATAAGCAGGAATACGTTCCATTTCATATAGTAACATACGCTTCCGTCCTGCAGTTTGAACGACGTCGCGTCGTCGGGCAATTTCACACGGTTGCACTGATAGCTTTCCGCTTCGTTGAAAGTAAGCACACGCATATCTTCGTTTTTCCATGCCCCGCGGCGCGAAAGGAATTCCTCCGCATATTCCACGGCGCCGAACTGCAGCGGGTAACTGCCGCGCCATTTATTATCGCCGATATAGTCTGAAAGATCCGGCCCGTTCTTCTCGTATTCGGCGTCGATCTGCAAGAGCCGGTCAACTTCCGAGTAATCGGGATCGGTATTGAAAGCACGGCCTTCCATATACTTTTTCTGCCATTCCGGGTCGGCTTCGGCAGCGTCGAGCGGCAGATCGAACTGTGCCGCGATACCGGTATAGCCGGGCATAAAATACGCGTCGCCGTTTTCATCCATCCGCATAATAAAACCGTCCACCGGCGATTCCTGCGTCAGCACGATACCGAGTTCATGGTCAGCAAAGGGAACGGCGTCGGTCACACTGCAGGCAAACCAGATCACGTTGTTCTCTTCCGTGATCGCCTTGTGGTTCAGGAACATCAGGCTGTTCGGTTCGTATCCCCGCATCGTAATGATATAACTGAGATCCCAAATATCAAAACCGATCTCGCCGCCGCCCTCTTTTTCAATGGTAAAGATCGCATAGGTCTCTTCACGCGACTTCACAATATTGCTGCCGTCGCCGAGGCCCATGATAATATCGTTCAGCCGGTCGCCGCGTGCCAACGCGCGGAACGTTACGAGATAACCGCAGGAAGAAACAGTTTTATCCTGCGGCATGATACCGTCCTCGGCAAAGCTTGTGATATCCACGCTCTCAAGATGCAGGTTTTCTTCCAGATCCTTCGGTAAAGAAAAATAGTATTTCGCGCCCGCGCTGATGCACAGCGCGATCAGAAGCACCGCAGCCGCTATTACAGCGACCATTTTTTTTCTGCCGCTGAAGGTTTTGTTTTCACTTAAAAACGGCTCTTGAACCACATATTTTTCCGACGCTTCGCCGATAAGTTCAAATAATTGTTTTTTATCCATCTTAATATCCCTCCGATTTCAGATACGTTTTCAGTTTGCTTCTTGTACGGGAGAGGATCAGCCGCACGTTCGCCCGCGGAGTCCCGTATATTCGTGCGATGGCGGCGGTATCCTCCGCGAAAAAGTACCGCTGCATGAAGATCCCGCGCTCTCTGGCGCTCAGATTTTCAAGGAACCGGTCGATCAGCGCTTTCAGAGCTCCAGCGTCGTAGGCTTCTTCCGGCGATTCCCCGCCTGGCAGACATGCTTCCAGTTCAGAAAGCACAGCATCAATCCTCCCGCCGCCGCGTTTTTGCGCGTTTACGGTACGTAGGCGGTCCAGCGCGGTATTTCTCGCCGTTTTTGCGATAAATGCTTTCAGATCCGAAGGTACGCACCCCGGAATTGCGTTCCAAAGTTTCAGCAGCGTATCGTTCACGCATTCCTCCGCGTCTTCGGCGCTGCCGAGAATATTCTGTGCGATATGCAAGCAATATTCGCCGTATTTCTTTTCCGTCTGCCGCAGGGCTTCATTGTCATGCGCCTGAAACAAATGGATAATATCGCGGTCTTCCACAGCGTATTTCGCCTCCTTTGCACCGAAATTGAAAGGCCCTTCACCCATAAAGACGAAGGATCATTATAAAACGTATCATAAAAAAATAAAGCCGCATCCGGGGACGCGGCTGTATATACGGAAAATATGCTTATATGACTCCGTTGGGGAACTGCATGAAGATCGGCGCAAATACAAGCGAAACGATCGTCATCAGCTTGATCAGGATATTGATCGAAGGGCCGGAAGTATCCTTGCAGGGATCGCCCACGGTATCGCCTACAACAGCGGCTTTGTGGGCTTCGCTTCCTTTACCGCCGTTATTGCCCTCTTCAATATACTTTTTGGCATTGTCCCAAGCGCCGCCGGCATTGCTCATAAAGATCGCCAGGAGAACGCCTGTCACAAGCGAACCGGCAAGCAGGCCGCCGAGCGCTTCGGCGCCGAGAAGCAATCCCATGCCGATGGGCACCACAACCGCCATAATGCCGGGAACCAGCATTTCTTTCAGTGCGGCGGTGGTGGAAATGGAAACACACGATTTATAATCGGGTTTGCCTGTGCCTTCCAGAATGCCGGGGATATTACGGAACTGGCGTCTTACCTCTTCGATCATCTTATGCGCCGCGCGGGAAACGGATTCCATCGTAAGCGCGGAAAAGATAAACGGGAGCATACCGCCGACCAGCAGACCTATGGTAACACGGTAATTCAGAATACTGAGACCGCCGGCAAAAGTTTCTTCGTTGATAGGCGTGATACCTACCGCCTGCGAATAACTGAAGAACAGAGCCAGCGCCGTAAGAGCGGCGGAACCGATTGCAAAACCCTTGCCCATTGCGGCGGTGGTATTGCCTACGGCGTCAAGCTTATCGGTGATCTGACGCACGCTGTGATCGAGCCCGCTCATTTCGGCAATACCGCCGGCGTTATCGGCGATGGGGCCGTAAGCGTCAACGGCAACGGTGATACCGGTTGTGGAAAGCATACCCACCGCGGCAAGCGCGATACCGTAAAGCCCGCAGAATTTGAACGCGGCGAAGATACCGGCGCAGATCAGCACGATCGGCACAACGGTGGAGCGCATTCCCACGGCAAGGCCGCTGATGATGTTCGTAGCGGAACCGGTTTCGGATTGCTGCGCGATCTTTTTCACGGATAAATAATCGCTTGAAGTATAAATCTCGGTAGCGATACCGATCAGCACGCCCACCACAAGGCCGGAGATGATTGACAGCGCAGGCATAAAACTGGTGAAGAATAACGTGCAGGCCCCGAGCGCCGCGCCTGCAACAAGCCCGGCTGCAACGTATGAACCGATCTTAAGAGCGGTATGGGGATTCGATTTCTCTCCGCCGCGCACAAAGAACGAGCCGATCACGGATGAGAAAATACCAACCGCGGCGATCAGCAGGGGGAACAGCACAAACGCGCCGTCAAAAACGTGCTGGGTAACGACCGAGCCGTTGCTTACGCCGAGTTTCTCTGCGCTCAAACCGAGGGCAAGTGCAGAAACGATGGCGCCAACGTAGCTTTCAAACAGATCCGCGCCCATACCGGCAACGTCGCCCACGTTATCGCCTACGTTATCGGCAATTACCGCCGGGTTGCGGGGGTCGTCCTCCGGAATACCGGCCTCTACTTTACCCACAAGATCCGCGCCCACGTCGGCAGCCTTGGTATAAATACCGCCGCCCACACGCGCAAACAGCGCGATGGAAGAAGCGCCCAATGAGAAACCTGTAAGGATATCGGTCTGGCCGGAGATGATGTAGATCAGAGAACAGCCGAGCAGGCCGAGGCCTACCACGCACATGCCCATAACGGAACCGCCAGAAAACGCAAGTGAAAGCGCCTTGTTCATACCGCCGGTACGTGCCGCGTTTGCAGTACGCACGTTTGCCTTGGTAGCAACGTACATACCGAGGTACCCTGCGATCACGGAGAAGGCCGCGCCGATCAGGAAACACACCGCCGTTTGCCAGTTTATGAAGCAGCCGATCAGAATAAACAGAATGAATACAAAGAACACGAGGATCTTATATTCTGCGAAAAGAAAAGCCTTTGCGCCCTGCTGAATGCTGAGGGCGATCTCTTTCATCTTATCCGTACCGGGATCTGCTTTTGTAACGCGCACGGTTTTGATCAGCGAAAACAAAAGTGCAATGCCTGCGAGCGCAGGAGCCAGCCATTTCAGATTTTCCATAAACGATTCACTCCCTTTCGGCATACGGTCGTGTATCCGAAGAAACATATCATCTGCCGAATAATAAATTTATTATAAATCATTCATCAATAAATTGCAATAATAAATTTCAGCGGTTTTCAAAAACCGTTTCACATGGTAACGGTTACCGACATACCGGTTTTCAGTTACCGATACATTTTTCAACATTGTTACTTGCATTATATCACGATTTATGCTATGATACCGATCGGAGGTGAAAAATATGGCTGACAACGTAATGATCTATGTATGGATCGCACTCACCATTGTTTTTGTGATCGCGGAGGCAGCCACCGCACAGCTCACTACCGTATGGTTTGCGCTCGGTTCTGTTGTAGCGCTGATCCTCGCGGCTTGCGGCGTTAAGAGTCTCGCCGTGCAGATCGTAGTGTTTATCGCGGTTTCTGCGATATCCCTGATCGCGACGCGGCCCCTTGTAAAAAAGATGCTGCAGAAAAGAGTGGTTGCGACCAATGCGGACAGAAACATCGGCGAAACGGGAATCACGATTTCCGAGATCAACAACCTCGAAGCAAAAGGCGAAGTAAAGGTCAAAGGCGTCGTTTGGACCGCGCGCTCCGATAACGGCGAAGTGATCCCCGAAGGCAGCAAAGTGCGCGTAAAAAACATTGAAGGTGTAAAACTGATCGTTGAAGCGATCTGATAAAACGGAGGTATTTTTATGAACTATGGTCCCATTATTGCAATTTGCGCGGTAATTCTTGTTATCATCCTTCTTATCGTGTCCAACATCCGCATCGTACCGCAGTCCAGAGCATACGTCATCGAGCGGTTCGGCGCTTTCTCCCAGGCCTGGCAGACCGGTCTGCACGTAAAGATCCCCGTGATCGAAAGAGTCGCGAAGATCGTTTCCCTGAAGGAACAGGTAGCGGACTTCCCGCCCCAGCCCGTTATCACCAAGGATAACGTAACCATGCAGATCGACACCGTTGTGTTCTTCCAGATCACCGACCCCAAACTCTATACCTACGGCGTAGAGAACCCCATCAGCGCCATTGAGAACCTCACCGCCACCACGCTGAGAAACATCATCGGCGAAATGGAACTGGACCACACCCTCACCTCCCGCGATACCATCAACGCCAAGATCCGCGTGATCCTCGACGAAGCCACCGATCCCTGGGGCATCAAGGTAAACCGCGTTGAGCTGAAGAACATCTTCCCGCCCAGAGAGATCCAGGACGCGATGGAGAAGCAGATGAAGGCAGAGCGTGAACGCCGTGAAGCCATTCTGCGCGCCGAAGGTGAAAAGGCCAGCGCCGTGCTGGTTGCCGAAGGTGAAAAGGAAGCCAAGATCCTTGCCGCCGAAGCCGACAAGCAGAGCGCCATCCTTCGCGCCGAAGCCGTGAAGGAAGCCAAGATCCGCGAATCCGAAGGTGAAGCGGCCGCCATCCTTGCCATCAACGATGCAAAAGCGAAGGGTATCGAACTGATCAACCAGGCCAAACCCAGCGAAGCAATGCTGCGTATGCGCAGCCTTGAGGCATTTGAAAAGGCCGCCGACGGTAAGGCGACCAAGCTCATCATCCCCTCGGATATCCAGGGCGCCGTGGGCGTCGCCTCCGCGCTGAAGGAAACCCTCACCAACAACTAAAAACAGTACTCGGCAATGCCGAGCCAGTATACGAACAGGCCTCCCAGAATAAAGAAGTGGAACACGCTGTGATACCATTTCCGCGTTCTGCCGAGGCCGTATATTATTATACCCGCGATCAGCAGGGCACTGCCGCCGAGGAACGCGAGGAACGCCCATACCGGCAGTTTGAAATACGCCCCGCCGCCGCAAACGGCGCAAACAAGCGCGGTGATAACGTAAACGGCCATCTGCAGCCCCCTGCTCTTTTCAAACCCAGTAAGCGTAATCACCAAGCCGAACACCGCGCCGGTCCATGCGGCGATCAGCATCAGCACCGCGGCGAACGTACCTACCGTTTCGTATACGGCGGGCACGCATCCGGTAGCAGTGCCCGCAATGGCAAAGAAGATCATACAGTGGTCCAGCACCCGCAATATCTTTTTTGCTTTTCCCGGTCTTGCGGCGTGATACAGCGCTGAACCGATAAACATCACCGTAATGCCGAAAAGATACAGTGAAGCACATACTATACTGAGAGTGTTGCCTTCCCGCACGGCGGGCACAAGACAAAACTGAACGATCAGAGCGGACAGTATCAGCCCAGCCGCGTGTGATACGCTGTTTACCAGTTCTTCCGCCCTGCTGTATTCCACAAGTGTTACTTCTGCGATCTTCATAAGCCTTAACTCCTTCAGGGCCCATTTTACCAAACGCATCACCGAATGTCAAATTAAGGAGATTTATTCATGTACGACACACTATATTCAATGCGGGATGAAACCTACGCCGCTTTCCTGCGCAAGCTCCTGCCCACAGTACAGGCTGAAAGTGTGATCGGTATCCGCACGCCGGAATTGAGAGCCCTTGCAAAGCAGATGCTGAAAGACGGTACCGCCGAAGGATTTCTTTCGGAACTGCCCCACGCGTATTTTGAAGAAAACCAGCTGCACGCGTTCATCTTAAGCGAAATGAAGGATTTCGACGTATGCATAAAATACGTGGATGCCTTCCTGCCGTATATCGATAATTGGGCCACCTGCGACCAGCTCTCACCGAAGGCGTTCAAAAAATCCCCTGAACGTCTGCTGCCGTATATCGACTGCTGGCTTGCTTCCGCTAAAACGTATACCGTTCGTTTCGGTATAGGTATGCTGATGCAGCATTTTCTGGACGACCGCTTTACCCCCGAATACCCCGAAAAGGTCGCCGCCGTCAAATCAGACGAATACTATATCAACATGATGATCGCATGGTATTTCGCCACGGCACTGGCAAAGCAGTACGAGAGCATATTGCCGTTCATCGAAAAGCACATTCTTTCACCGTGGACGCACAACAAAGCCATTCAGAAAGCGCGTGAAAGCTACCGCATCACACCTGAGCAGAAAGAATACCTGAATTCTCTGAAAGTAAAGCAATAATTTACAAAACCGCTTGTAATTGTTCAGAAAATATGTTAAAGTAGAAACAACAAATATAAAGGAGATATATTCGATGAAAATCACATTTATGGGCGCGGGCAGCACTGTGTTCGCACGCAACGTGATCGGCGACTGCATGTGCACCGAAGCACTGCAGGACAGCGTTTTCGCTTTATACGATATCGACGCGAAACGGTTGGAAGAGAGCCGTGCCATTCTGGAGGCCATGCGCGCCGCCAAAGGCGGTTACGGCAAGATCGAATGCTACGTGGGCGTGGAACAGCGCAAAGACGCCCTCAGAGGCGCAAACTTCGTGGTAAACGCCATTCAGGTGGGGCTTTACGACCCGTGCACGATCATTGATTTTGAAGTGCCTAAAAAATACGGACTCCGGCAGACCATCGCCGATACGCTCGGCATCGGCGGCATCATGCGCGCCCTGCGCACCATTCCCGTAATGAAGGGCTTTGCCGACGATATGGCCGAGGTATGCCCCGACGCGCTCTTTTTAAACTACACCAACCCTATGGCCATGCTTACGGGCTTCATGCTGCGCTATACCCCCATCAAAACCGTCGGTCTGTGCCACAGCGTGCAGGTCTGCTCAGAAGGGCTTCTCAACGACCTCGGCATGCAGGATAAGCTTGAGGGCCGCAAAGAGCTGATCGCCGGTATCAACCATATGGCTTGGCTCCTTGAACTCAAAGATAAAAACGGCGTTGATCTGTACCCCGAGGTACGCTCCCGCGTGGACGAATATCTCGCAAAGCCCGACGCCTGCAACAAAGTGCGTATGGAATATATCAAGCATTTCGGCTATTACGTTACCGAATCCAGCGAGCACAACGCCGAATACAATATGTTCTATATCAAATCTAAATATCCCGAACTCATCGAAAAATATAACATCCCGCTGGATGAATATCCGCGCCGCTGCGTCAACCAGATCGAGCGCTGGAAGAGTGAATATGCCGAGATCCTTGAAACCGGCGTAAAGGATCATACAAGATCCAACGAATACGCCTCCCATATCATGGAAGCCGTTGTTACCGGCGAACCCTACCAGATCGGCGGCAACGTACTGAACACCGGCAACCTGATCGAGAACCTGCCTGCGGACGCCTGTGTAGAAGTGCCCTGCCTTGTAAACGGCTACGGTGTGCTTCCCTGCCGCGTCGGCCGTCTTCCGGTACAGTGCGCCGCCATGAACATGACCAACATCAACGTGCAGCTGCTCGCCATTGAAGCCGCCGTAACGCAGAAGAAAGAGCACATTTATCAGGCTGCCATGATGGATCCGCACACCGGCAGCGAACTGGACGTGGATACCATCAAAAAGATGGTGGACGACCTCATCGAGGCCCACGGTAACTATCTGCCCGCCTATCACTGATCATTCTGAACGGAGGATACTATGAAACGGAATCTGAAAAAAGCAGCTTCCCTGCTGCTCGCCGCTCTTCTGCTGCTGGTACCGCTCACCGCGCTCTGCGCAGGCGCCGTTGATCTCAACACAGATACCGCCATGCTGCACACCGAAGGTGAAAACATCGTAAACGGCGCAGGTGAACAGGTGGTGCTTCGCGGCACGAACTTCGGCGGCTGGGGCATTATGGAAGACTGGTTCTGTCCCTTTACCGACCCCGCCGGTGAAGATAACGCCTATTTAACGCTGGTATCGCGCTTCGGAACGGAGAAAACCCACGAACTGTTCAAATGGTACCGCTCCAACTGGATCACAGAGATCGACTATAAGAACGTGGCAGATAACGGCATGAACTGCGTGCGTCTGCCCATATGGTACCGCAACTTCCAGCGCGACGACAACGGCACGTGGTACCGCAACGCCGCCGGTGAGATCGACTGGAGCGAGCTGGACGAAGTGATCCGCCTGTGTAAAAAATATGGGCTGTACCTGATCATTGACCTGCACGGCCTGCCCGGCTACCAGAACGATTACGACCACTGCGGCCGTTCCAAATCCATGTCGCTGTTCGACGATACGCCTCAGGCGGCGAGATACCGCGAGGTGGTCACCGATTTCTGGGTGGAGCTTGCAAAGCACTGCAAGGGCGAACCCACCGTTGCGATGTACGACCTGATGAACGAGCCCTGCGGCACCAACATCACCCGAGAAGGCAACCTGCAGCAGAGCTTCTGGGATTTCAGCGACGTGCTCTACAGAGCCATCCGCGCCGTGGATCCCGATCATATCATCACCATGGAGGCCATCTGGGATCCCTCCGCCATCGCAGGCCCGGACGTATACGGCTGGACAAATATCGTATATCAGGAGCATCTTTACGACGTTACCAATATCGCCTATCTCAACAAGGCAAACGAGATCCGCAATGCCGGTTACAACGCGCCCTTCTATATCGGTGAGTTCTATCCCCGCGGCGTTTCCTCTTTTGACTATATGCTCTCGCTGTTCAACGAACGGAACCTGAGCTGGACCACATGGACCTACAAGGGCGCGGGCGACCGTGCGGATAACTCCCCCTGGTTCTTATACGGTTCCTCCACGATAGAAAAGATCGATTACGTAAACGACAGCTACGACACCCTTTGGGCCAAATGGGGCGAGGTGCTGCGTACCGACGGCGGGCAGTTCAGCCGCACCGCGTTTGCCGATTACGTTGCCAATTACGTGGACGGCACGGTGGATTACGCTTCGTTCTATTCCTTCGGTACCGTCAACAGCGTAGGCAGCCTCGACGTGCGCTGGAATCTGTTTGTGGATAAGCTGAAAGCGATCTATACCACCATTCTCGACTGGATCAGAAAACTGAGAACAGGCGATCTTCTGTAAAAATCGATATATAAAATAAGGCCCCGGTTTTTCCGGAGCCTTTTTCTTTTGGTATTATTCGAATGTGAATATAACTTCAGCAGTATCGTACACCCCGGCCACGAAACTGAATTCATACACCGTGCCGTCTGGCGCGCCGCCGCCCACGGCAAAGGGAGATGCGTTACGGTCCTGCGCGATGGTTGAAAACGAAACAGGTTTTCCGTTTACCGTCACTGATTTCAAACTGCCGTTTTCCGGCGCGTGTACGCGTACCGTATAGGCGCGTTCGGTAAATGCTCTTGCGCCGGTAAAACCGCCCACGGCGGAACACACGGTAAGCGTTTCTTTCGCGCCCTCCCCTTTCAGGAAAATCTCTGTGGTGCGGAACTGCCCCGATTTATAAGCCACGGTCTCACAGTCGTCTTCATAGATCTCCGCGGTCGCATCCGCGCCAGCGTCCGGGTAAACGTCCAGCGTTAAATGGCTCCAGTCCCCGTCCTTGGTGCTCGGCATATTGTCCGCCAGCACGGTCACACTGCCGCGTTTTATGAAGATGGGCGAGGTTTCGAGGGAATGCGATACCTCCACGGTCGCGGGGCCGGTATATACGCTGCCGCTCCATACGTCGATCCAATCGCCGTCGGGGATGAACACGTCCCGCTTCACTTCTCCCTGTGTGAGCAGGCTGAAATAGATATGGGCGTGGTTATTGCCGTCGAAGTATTCGATCTTAATGTCATGCACGCTGTTCGCGGGGATATACGCAGTATCAAAAGATACGTCCCAAACGTCCCAGCCGTCCACGATCAGTTCGCCGTCCAGCCAGATGCGGATGCCGTCGTCAGACATCACACGGATGAATATGGGCTTCTCACCCACGTGCAGTTCTCCGGTCCAGCGCACGCTGAAATAATCGGAAACACTGAGCCCTTCGGGCGCGTCAAACACCCAGTCGTGATACGGAGACGCCTCATACCGCACGATTTCCGGCTCGCCGGTGAGTTCCGTATTCGTATAATACTCCGCCCGAAGGCCGCGATTCTCACCGCAGGTAAAATAACAATCCTCCGCCTGCGCGCAGCTTTCGGCTATAGGAGCAACAAGCACGGAATCACCCAGCAGATATTCATCGTTGCGCGCGGCTTCTTCATACTGCGGATATATGATATCGAGCCTTCGTACCAGCGGAAGGCCTGTCTCATAATTCTGATGCGATAAATCGTAAAACAGCGGCAGCAGCCGGTAGCGCATATCCACGTAGGTATGGGTCACTTCTTCTGCAAGATCGCCGTAGAGCCACGGCATACGCGAATAAGGCTTCGTGCAGTGCACGCGCATAATGGGCGACAACGCGCCGTACTGGATCCACCGGATGTACATATCCTGCGATACCTCGCTCGTATGCCCGCCGAGGTCGGAGCTCATATAAGGGAGGCCCATCCCCACGCCGCCGTAAACGAGGTTATTGATCTCTTTTGCGAGGCTGGCGCCGGTTGTTCCGATATCGCCGGTCCACTGCAGCGAATACCTGTGCGCCGCCAACTCGGAGGCGTATTCAAAGCTGCCGTTATTGATGCCGTCCACGTTCGCCATAATGGCGGGCCTCCGCGCAAATTCGCCTTCTTTCGCTGCGGCTTCGTAATAATCCTTCGTGATCTGATAATATGCGTACATACCCGAGGTGTAGATCGAAAGATCCTCGTCAACAGGCTTCAGGCTCGTCCACCAGTTGCGGTCGTACCACCAGTAATCAAGGCCCTTGCCCAGCAGCTTTTTCAGCTGATAATTCCGGAAGAACACTTCGGAGGCGTCCAGCAGGTTATTCGTGTTCTGCGTGGGTTCCGGGTGGTCGTTGAAGATCACGCCCACGTTCATCTCATGGGCTTTCGATAAAAAGCGGCCCATATTCGGAAAATCCTTCAGGTTGATATCGTAACCGGCGCCGCTGTCGGCATTGCGCCAGTCGGTATCGATCACCAGCATATCGATGGGATAGCCCCGATCTCTGTAATCCCTGATCTGCTGCAAGGCGGTTTCTTCGGTATATTCATAGTAACGCGAATCCCAGAAGCCGAGCATCTGCAGGGGCAGCATCTCGCTGCGTCCGGTAAGCTCCACAAAATCCCGCGTAAAGGTCTCGTAATCTCCCCGGGGCAGAAACACGAAGATATCCTGCGCCTGATTGCCGAGGTCCCAGCCGTTGTACGCCTGCGCCGAAGTATTTACGGCATAGCCGTTATCCGAAGGGATCACCCTGGGCGCGTCGCAGAACGCCCAGCCGTCCAGAGCGTCCGAAGGCTCCGGCAGAAACACGCTCGCGTCCGATTCCCCGCTGTAGCGCCACAGTTCACGCCCGGCAGGATCCGTAATATACGCTTTGTCAGCGCTTCCGGCGTTTTCGGGCAGACATACCGTAAAGTATTTTGTTCTGATCTTCAGGCATCCGTCCTCATATTCTATTGTGTAAGGCACCTTATCCCATCCGGTACGTTTTTCCACCGTGAACGACGGGCGGTTCTCAAATCCCCTCGGCCCTTCGGTTTCGATACGCACAAGCGTATCGCTGAGCAGCTGCACGCGCACGCTCCCCTCGGTAACAGACGCAGGCGCCCCGTTCAGATAAGCCGCAGGGTCGTATTTCTGCGTCTGCCCGATGCCGAGCATGGCGAGCAGCGAAGATATCACACTGATAATAAACGCAATTACTTTTATCATAACAACGCTCCTTTACTGCGGCGAACCGTTATACGTACTGATAGCATCTGACGTAATCCACGGTCATCGATGCGGGCAGATACGTATTTTTCGCTATATTCTCATCCACGCCGATCGAAATGATCAGATACAGCGGCACTTCGCATACGCCGCCGAAATCGGTGCGCGCGGTCTCAACGCCGTTGATATAAAAGATATAGCCGTCCTTATTCCATTCAACGCCGTAGGTATTATAGGTTTCGTAGGGGTCGTTCGCATAGTAAGAACCCTGATTCTCCGATTTATGCGCGTCGCCGTAGGCGTCCACGTGGATCGTATGGTAAACGGAGCCGAAATCTTTATTGTTTTTGTCATATTTCGTATTCGTTTCAAACACGTCCACTTCCGCGCCCGATACGCCGCCGTCGGTATCGTCGGTCCACATGCCGTCCGTCAGCAGCCAGAAGGCGGGGTTGATTCCGGCGCCCTTGGGCAGAATGCAGCGGATCTCAAAATAGCCGTAAAGCTGCTCGTAACCGGTGTGGTCGCCGCTGTAATTCTTGTTGGGGTTGGTCTCCATGCCGTAAGAATAATACGCCGGGCCCTTGGGGCCGTTTTCTTTATATTCCACGGTCAGTTTCAGGCATCCGTCTTCAAAGCTCACCTGATCGCGGTTCCAGTAAGCGGTATCGCGCAGCTGCGTATCTTCGGCGCCGTATACGTAGTGTCCCTGCCAGACGGTGGTATCGAAGCCGTGGTCGAACTCATCGCTCCAAACCAGCTCGAATCTGCTCATATCGATGCTGTCTTTATACGGGGTGACCGGCGTATCGAACAGCGCCGCGCCGAAGAGCTGGCTGAACGCGGTGAGCAGGACGGCGATCCTTTTGAAATCAAAGGAAGCGATCGCTTTGAAAACCTTGCCAAGCACGGGTCCGAGTTCGGCAAGGGCGGTCGTCTGGCGTTTCGCCAATACGGATAACATAAACTGCATGATTCTCTCCTCCTGTATTCTGCGTTTTCGGTTATCATTATATTTGTTTTTACCGTTCAAGTCAACATATTCACCTTAGTCTTTGCGTTTCTTGTAGCCGTTTTGATGTCGTTTTATCGGGCTTATCGGCATACTTTACAAGAATCGGCGGCAAAGTTCTGTCAATCGGCGAATTGTTTTCACAACTTCAGTATGATAAAATTAAATTAATTATAAACAAATACATAAAAAAGGAGGATGTGAATGGGCAGGATCGGCAATTTTCTGGACCGCAAGATCGTTACCAAAGACGTAGGCGAACAAACCTATATCTCATGGCGCGAGGCGCTTTCCTATGCCATGGGGCGCGGGGCGCAGGGCATGTCCACCTCCATGACGGCATCCAAATACGTAAACTTTTTCATCACGGACGTGCTTCATATCGACGACGGACACGCCTCCGTCATCCGTCTGTTCTGCGGCATCTTCGACGCGATCAACGATCCCATCATGGGCGTGCTGGTAGATAAGACCCGCACAAAATACGGTAAGATGCGGCCCTATATCAAATACGCGCCGTATTTCGTTTCTCTGTTCATGCTGCTGTTTTTTATCGGCAACGATAAGCTCTCTTACGGCATGAAGCTGGCGCTCACCGTATTCTCCTTCGTGGGGCTGGACGTCACCTACACCGCTTTCGACGTGCCCATGGGCGCGCTGGCATTCTCTATGACGCCCAACGGCACCGAGCGTACGAAGCTCTACGGTATCGCCTCCATCGGCCGCATGATACTGGGCGCGATCCCCACGGCCCTGGTCGCGTTCGCCGCGTGGCTCCCATATTTTAACTCCCATCTCGATAAAGCCTACCTTACCGCGGCGGTGGCAAGCGCGGTTTTCATCATCATCCTAACACGGTTTACGTTCCGCAACACAAAAGAGCGGCTCGAGCACCACGACGAAGTGCCCGGCGTCAAAGAATGTCTGCGGCTCTTGTTTTCCAACCGGCCGCTGCTGATGCTGTTTCTGGGCAACATCCTTTTCGTACTGATCAAAGTGCCCGAGCAGGCTTCGTTCTATTTCGTATACGATTCGCTGTTCAACGCAAAGTATAACGGGCTGTTGGAGATCGCAAAAACCCCCGGCTCCGTACTTGCGGCGCTGTTCGTGCCGATGATCGTAGAAAAGCTCGGCGAAAAATCAGATTCCAAAAAGTTTTATCAGGCGTGCTGCGTACTCGGCATCATCATCAACACCGCGTTCGGCCTTAGCACCTACGGGGGCATTATGAATAAACCGGACGGTACGCCGGTATCATTATTCACTGGCATTCTTGTGATCGTGTTCACGCTTCTCGCCACCTTCCCGCTGGAGTTCAAGAACCTGATGCAGAAAGAGATGGAAGCCGAAACGGTTGATTACGTGGAATACCGCTCCGGCAGACGCGTGGAGGGCACGATGCTCTCCATCATGAGCTTCACCGGCAAGCTGGAAGGCACGCTTTCTTCCTTCATAACCCTACGTACCCTCGACTTCACAAAACGCGTGGAGCACACCAGCGACGTACCCACGGTGCAGAACCGGCAGACCCAGTGGGCGCTGTTCCTTATGACCACGGCGGTGCCCGCATTGGGATATTTACTGATGCTGATACCGATCCATTTTTACAACATCACCGGCCGGAGCCACCGGGAAATGATGGCTGAGATCCTGCGGCGCAGGCAGATGACAATGGAAACCGCCGCAGAAAACAAACCGAACGAAGGAGATAACGCACATGGCGAATGACTTTAAGAACAAGCTCGTAAACTTCGCGGGCGACGTGAAGACCCACTGGAACACCCCTGCCGAAGGGCGCTACGTGCCGTATAAAGAGTATAAGGATATCTTTATCGCCGTAGGCTCTAACTACGCAGGCTCCAAGATGCTCGAATACCTTTATTTCGGCGCGGGATGCTTTTTGATGATGTACCATTATAAGCTGCCGTACCTCACCTTTGCCATCATCGGGCTCATCAACATGCCGCTCAACTATCTCTGGTCCATGATCGGCTGGTACATCAACGACAACCTCGGTTTTCTCGAAAAGAAAAAAGAGCGCGCGCTTTACGGCTTCTATTTTTCGATGATCGTTCTGGGGCTTGTGCTCATCATAGCGCCGGTTTCGCTGCTCTTCAACCAGAACGGCGCCTTCGTCACCTTTATGAACGGGCTCGAGGGCGTGAACTGCGCTTCGGCCTTCAAGATCTTCGGCACCCACATCCTCTGGAACGGCTGGGCGGGCTCCCGCAACATCTTCTGGCGCAAAAAGCTGCTGCCGAAGTTCGGCCGTTACAAATATTATCTTTACTGCGATTTCTTCCCGAAGTGCGTTATGGTATGCCTGCTGGGCTGGCTGCCCCTCACCCAGGCCGCGGTACCGGACGTGGTGGAACGCGTATGGAAAGCAAACCTCGCCTTCGCGGTATACAGCATCTTTGCCTTCGGCAATTCTCTGGAAGCCTGCGCCCAGAATATTTCCCCGAACACCCACGAGCGCGTGCTGGTGCGCACCTATCCCATCAAGCTCTCGCATTTAGCGCACTCCATACTGGCGCTGATATTGCCGGTCGTTATCGGCAAGCTGCCCAATAAGTGGGAAGATATCAACCTCTTCCGCTGGGTGGTACCCGTAGCGTTCTGCACCTTTGCGTTCCTTACCATGGCGTTCGCCGGGCGCATCAAAGAGCGCATCCCCCAGCCGCCGCTCGAAAAGAAGGTGTCCATCGCCTTCTGGGACGGCATGTTCGGCGTAATGCGCAACAAGTATAAATGGATTCAAACGGTGGTCGGCCTGCTCGATTCGCTGGGCAACGGTATGCTGGCGTTCACCACGATTCTGTATCTTTATACCTTCCGCCTTTCGGGACTGCTCTATTCGCTGATCGTGGCGCTCGTTTCCTTTGCGGGTACGCCGCCGGATTTCTTCACCCCCTATTTCATGAAACGCTTCTCCTATAAGCAGATCATGATCTTCTACCAGATCTCCCGCGCAGTGGGCAACGGTATCATCGTGGCGGCGCTGCTGCTGTTCCGCCATAAAGTGGTGCTGTGCGGCTCGATCTGCGTTCTGGTGCTGATCTTAATGGAGATGTGCAAAACGGTGCCCACCTCGGTCGGCCACGATATGGATATCCGCATTAACGACTATCAAATGTATCTCTCCGGCGAACGTCTCGAGAGTTTTTCGGGCGTGTTCGGCTGGTTCACCGGCCCCATCACGTCCTTCGTGGGCCTGATCATCCCGCTGCTGCTGCTTGCCCACGGCTTCAATTCAAACTGGGACGTACTCTACGTTGACGATTCCCGGCTTTATATCATCATCATTCCAATACTCATCGACACACTGGGCTATCTTCTGATGGCGATCCCTTACTTCTTCTGGGATTACGACGACGATAAGCAAAATAAGGTCATGGCGGTACTTCGCCGCAGAGAAGAAGTTACCTCAAAGCAGGGTGAAACGGAGGTGACGGTAAATGAGTAAGAAAGAAAAGAAGGTCAAGAACAACCTCGTTGACCAGGCGATATACGATTCGTATAAAGACGCGATCCCTGAAAGCGAGATCTGGACCTATCAGGTAGAAGGGCTGCAGAAGCCGCTGATCAACAAAACCGTTGATAACGCCGGCAGGAAAAAGGTCTTTATCACCGTTGTGCTGGCGATCGCCGTAGCCATCTCCATTTTCTTCTCGTTTTACATCCTTCACAACGATCCCTTCAAATACACGGTCCTTGAAAACGGCAAAACCGAGCTCACGCGCTTTTCCAATCCCGGCGAGATCTTCGAGCTGCGCATAGATAATCTCGTTACCGACGTACAGAGCGAATCTTACATCGTAACCAACGAAGCGGGAGAAAACGAACGCCATCTCAAATATTCTCTGGTCACGGACGAAGCCACGCCCATTTCCGCGATCCATGAATACGCTTTCAACTGTGACGAGCGCATCCGCCGCATCGAGATCGGGGCGAACGTGACCGATATCGACGACAAGGCGTTTTACTCCTGCTACGCTCTGCAGGAAATCCGCGTAGATAAGGACAACCCGAATTACATGGATATCGACGGCGTTCTGTTCACGAAAGACGGCACCCGCCTCATCTGCTACCCCATAGACCACGACGCGTACCTGCGCACGAAATACGGTTACGAAGGCCAGTACTGGCCCACCGAGAACTGGAAAAAAGAGGGTAAAGACAAATATAACGAGTATTATACCGAGCAGTACGAACAGCAAGTGAACACCTATGTGGTGCCATCGTCCGTAAAAGAGATCGGACCGCTCGCGATGAATTATTCCGAACTGTTCAGGATCTATCTGCCCGAAGGCCTTGAAAAACTTGAAACCATGGCGATCTTCCGCAACTGGCACATTGAGCGCGTTGATACCTATACCGGCGAATACGCAGGCGAAACGGACGCCGCAGATAAGTTCATCCCTGACGCGGCAAATGTAAAGGCTTCCCTGCCCGATTCCCTCACCTACATCGGGTCCGACTGCTTCAATTCCGCCATCGAAATGGATTATATGTACATCCCCGCGGGCGTCACCTACATCGGTCACCACGCCTTCTGGGGCGCGGCGCGCAAAGAGAACGGCGAGCTGATCGGCATTTACGAGATCCATGCTGCGCTGGACCAGGAAACCTTCAAGGCGCAGGTGGACGCAGGCGACCAGTGGACCGGCGAATACGACAACGGTCTGCTGCCGAAGGCGGTGCCGGTGCTCTACGGCGAAACCCGCGCGCAAAACGGCAACTGAACGGAGGTCCTGTAGAAAACGTTGTCTTTCGGTTCCGTTATCTAATCTTTTCGTGCTGAAGCCAAACAGTATTTTGAGGTTTATATGAACAAGAAACAGTTAACAGCTTTAAGAAAAGCAGATTTTTATTCTTACAATTATGAATGGTTTGACAGAGGTTATTTGAAAGAAATCTACTCCAATCAGAAATATGGCGTTTTTAACCTGTGCGGCGTTTGTTATCTTTATGTACCGTTCAGCCAAAAGTATGCCGGAGATTTCAATATGTATTATGGTTATATTTTTGGTGCTCCAATACTTGAGTCTGTTTGCAGACGCGGTCTGAAAGAGACTTATATACTCAAGAACTCAAGAAGTGTTGGTATAAATTACAGATTATATGAGAATATGATGGAAACCCGAAAAGAGTTTGAAAAATTTGGCTATGCCAAAAGAAACTGTGATACCGATCCTGATCTGGAAAAAATGATCATCCAAATGTATAAAACGCAATAAACAGAAACTGACGTTAAGGTATTTTATATGGAGAATAAAAAGCTTTTGACCATTCGCCCCTACGAACCGAAGTATAAAGAAGACGTCCGCTTTATCTGCCTCAACAGCGAAGGCCCCTGCGCCGATCCTCCGAAGGTGCAGAACTTTGTGATCACCACCTACTGCGACTACTACATCGAACGGGAACCCGAAAACTGCTTCGTTGCGGTAAACGAAGAAGACCGCGCCGTGGCGTACATCATTTGCACTGAAAATTTCGACAAGTTTGAATCCGTTTTTTACGATACCTACGCGTCGCGTCTGAAGGGGCAAAGGTACATCTACAGGGCCTCGATGCACAGCGCCGATCCGCAGCGGAAGTTCAAATCGGATTACCCGGCACATCTGCATATCGACGTTCTGCCGGAATATCAGCGGCAGGGTCTCGGACATAAACTCGTGGACCGGCTGGCTGAACATCTGCGGTCAAAGGGCGTGCCTGGCGTGATGCTCACGGTGGGCTCGAAGAACGAGGTCGGCAAGAGCTTTTACCGCAAATACGGCTTTACCGAACTGGAGGCCACGCCCGGTGACGTCGCTTTCGGTCTGAAATTGTAATAGTTGTCAGTCATCAGTCGTCAGTTATCAGGATCAAGGCAGGGAGAATATATGCGTTATTATCTCGGCGTTGACGGCGGCGGATCGAAAACCACGGCGCTCATCTGCGATGGATCAGGCGCCCGTATTTCGACATTCTGCGCCGGCGGGATAAATTTCAATGCCATCGGCATGGAAGCCGCACGCGAAAATCTTCGTGCGGCTGTTACGGGTGCGCTCGGCGGGCGGGATATCACCCTTTCTGCCGCTTATATCGGCTGCGCCGCGCTGGACGGCCCCGCTGACGGTGCGCTCACCGAAGGGCTCTGCGGCGGCGTGATCCCCTGCGAAAACGTCACGCTGGATTCCGACGTGGGCATCGCTCTTGCTGTGATGGATACCGAAGGGCCCGCCGCGATCGCGATCTGCGGCACCGGCTCCATGGCAGCCGGGCGCGATGTGAGCGGCAACGTTCTGCATACCGGCGGCTACGGTTATCTGCTGGGCGACGAGGGCGCCGGCTTTGCAATTGCAAGGCAGGGTGTTTGGGCAGGGCTTCGCGGCTTTGACCGAAGCGGCCCCGCAACTTCGCTTACGGACCGCATATTTGCTTTTTATAACGTCAAAGATGTTCCCGCGCTGCTTGAGCTCCTTTATAAAGTCCCGTTTATGCCCGGTACCCTTGCCGCTTTCGCGCCCGAAGTTTTCCGCTGTGCCGATGAGGGCGACGTCGTTGCGTTCAACATACTGAAAGATCAGGCGAGGCGTTTTGCCTACACAGTAAAAGCGCTGCTTCGGAAGCTGCCTGAAGACACGCCCCTCGGTTTATGGGGCGGCATGTTCCAGCACCACAAAAACTATGCCGAACAATTCTCGGAATACGTCAAAATTGATTTTCCCGGCTGTAAGGTCGGGCTGTTGCCGAACCCGCCGGAATACGGCGCGGTGCTTGCCGCGATGCAAACGGAGAAGAAACATGGATAAACCCTTTGAATATCTCAACAACCTGCAGTCGCTGCTCGGTAAGATCATCGAAACCCAATTGCCGCAGATCGAACGCGCCGCCAAAAGCTTTGCGGATGCGCTCTCGAACGACCGCCCGGTGTTTTTGTTCGGCACCGGGCATTCCCATATGCTGGCGGAAGAGCTCTTTTACCGCGCGGGCGGTATCGTTATGATCCAGCCGATGCTGGAACCGGATCTGATGCTGCATATTTCCGCCTCCGGCAGTACGCTGAAAGAACGGGAAACCGGTTATGCCGAGCGGCTGTTTGAAAGCTACGGCCTGGAGAAGGGCGACGTACTTGTGATCATCTCCAACTCCGGCAGAAACGGCGTATGCGTGGATCTTGCCCTGCTTGCCAAAGAAAAGGGCGTTACCGTGATCGCGCTCACGAACCTCAGGCATTCCTCCTCCGCAGCCTCCCGCCACCCAAGCGGGAAAAGGCTGTTTGAGATCGCCGATATCGTTCTCGACAACTGCGGCTGCGTGGGCGACGCAAGCATTGAATTCCCTTCTCTCAACCGCTATGCCGGGCCGACATCCACGTCCGCAGGCGCGGCGATACTCAACGCTGTCGTGTGCGGCGCAGTGGAGCTTTTGCTGCAGCGGGGCGTTGTTCCCGCGCTGTTTTCCAGCAGCAACGTAGACGGGGGCGACGAGATCAACGACGCGCTTGTGGAAGAATACAAAAACCTGATCCGTTTTCTTTGATCGGAGGTAGCCTTTTATGCTTACTGATATCAGCGCCGTGCCCGCTGCAGAAAAACTCTTCGGCGAAAACCTGAAGAATCACAACGTTACATTTGAGATCGTATACAAAAATATAAAGCAGGTCACCTACGACGAAAAGAACCGCCGGTATACCGACGAAATGTACCGTTATTCCGTATCTGAAGAGGCCGGGGGTTTAACCGTAAAAATCTGCTGCGCCGGTGAGAAGGCCGCTTTTTACGCCCTTTGCGAAATAAACGAAGGGCTTCGTGCCGGTACGCTGCACGCCGGTGAATATGAAAACGCGCCCGCGTTCGGCATCCGCGGTTATATCGAGGGCTTTTACGGCAGGACCTGGACGCATGCGCAGCGCAATAGCATGATCCTGTGTATGGCGAAACATCGGATGAACACGGTATATTACGCGCCCAAGGACGATATCTATCACCGCGAAAAATGGCGCGATCTCTACCCTGCCGCTGAACTCGAAAAACTGCGCGAGCTGCTTACCACGGCGCGGTCCTGCCATATGGATATGTTCTGGTGCCTCGCCCCGGGGCTCTCGATCCGCTATACTTCCCCCGCCGATTTCAGCTCCCTGCTTGCAAAATACGAACAGCTGTATGCCGCCGGGTTCCGCCGGTTCGGTCTGCTGCTGGACGACATCGGCGACACGCTCACCTATCCCGAAGATATCGAAACCTTTACCGAACCCGTGAACGCCCATATCGACCTTGTCTGCCGCGTATTCGACGCGCTGAAAAAGAAGGATCCCGCCATCCGGCTCACGGTGTGCCCCACGCAGTATAACGGCCGTGGCGACGAATACTATATTTCAAAGCTCGGGCAGAATATCCCGCCTGAGGTATCGCTGTTCTGGACCGGCAGAGATATCTGCTCCCGAGAGATCGCCTTTACCGAAGCGCTGAAATTCACCGAATACACCAACCACAGGCCGCTGTACTGGGATAACTACCCGGTCAACGACGAAGCCATGCGCCACGAGATGCATATAGGGCCGCTGATCGGCAGAGATCCCGAACTGCACCGCTTCGCAAAGGGTCTGATCGCAAACTGCATGGAATACGCCGAGTGCTCGAAGATCCCGCTGATCACCGTGGCAGATTACCTTTGGAACGGTCCCCAATACGACCCAGAAAGCGCGTGGGAAAAAGCCGTTGCCGAGGTCGTCGGGATCAAGAACGCCGCTTCCTTTATGCTGTTCGCTGACCAACTTCGTACCTCCTGTCTGCAGGATGAAAACGCCCGCGTTCTTACCGGGATATTTCACGAACTCGAACGCGCCTGCGCTGCGGGAGATGCAGATAAAGCAGATCTGATCATACGCGATACCATGTTCAAAGCGCGCGAATGTCTGCTGTTTCTTGAACAGGATATACCGATCTGCCGGGAGCTTACCAAATGGACCGAGAAATTCCGTTTCTCCGTTCAGATCACCGAAAAGCTGCTGGGCTGGATCTGCAACAAACAAAACGCAACGCTGAAAAATGAGATCGAAGCGCTTTTGGAAGAATACGAACGCGATCCTGCCGTTTGCGCCAACGCAATGCTCTTCCGTGAAGTGCTTCTGAACCGCTTCGCAGTCAATTGACCCATAAAGGAACCGCCGACGGATACTTTCCGCCGGCGGCTTTCGATTTCCATCATTCATCGTTCATCTTTCATCGAACAAATCAGATGCTCTTCAGATATTCTATGCTCTTCTTCGCGCTTTCCATACGCGAAAGGCCCATACTGGGCTCATCCTGTTCCACGACCACCCATTTCACGCCGCTCTCTTCCGCAGCAGCCAGAATGCCCGGGAAATCCTGCACGCCGGAACCCACCGGACGGAACTCGAATTTGCCCTTGGTATCCTTTTTCTCATCCTCATCCAGGCCGATCAGCGCGTACATATTCTCGGTTTTGCTGCCGAAATAATCCTTCAGGTGCAATACGTCCACGCGCCCGGCGTATTTGCGCACGTAACCGGCGGGGTCTTCACCGCCAACGCGCACCCAGCAGGTATCCAGCTCCGCCTGCAGAATATCGGCGGGCACTTCTTTATAAAGGATATCCAGGGCGTAAACGCCGTCCAGCTTCGTGAACTCAAAATCGTGGTTGTGGTAAGCAAGCGTCATGCCAAGCTTCTTCGCCTTTTCGCCGAGCATAGCGGCGCCTTCGATCACCTCGCGGAATTTCTCATTCCCGGGGCGGTATTCTTCGGTCAGATACGGGATCACCACATACTTGCAGCCGATGGCGGCATAATCCTCAAGAATGGAAGGATCGTTTATCATATCCACAAACGGTACGTGGGCAGAGATCGGATCCAACCCGATTTCTTCACAAAGGGCTTTCACTTCATCTGCGGCATGGCCGAACAGCCCGGCGAACTCAACGCCCTCGTAACCCATGGCCTTAACCTCTTTCAGCGTACCGGCGAAATCGGCCTCCATTTCGTCTCTTACGGTATAAAGCTGCAGTGCGATCGGGAATTTCATACTGTTTCTCTCCTTTATATTTTTCTGATATAAATTATATAAAATCTGAGGCTCAAAAACAAGAGGGAGTTTTATTTTTTATCCGATTTGCGCCATATTGCCGCAGATGTGTCGGAGAACCCTTTAATTTTATAAAAAATCCGCTTTTCCGGTCATTCATTTTCCGTAAAACGTGATATAATGAAAAAAAACGCTCGGGAGCTTACATCAATGAAAAAACTTTATCTGATCGCAAGGAACCATATGGACCCCTCCTGGCTGCGCTGCTTTCAGGACCACTTCTCTCTGCCAAACGGCGATACGGTGCGCCCCTACGCGGATATCGAAGAGACGCAGATCCTCGAATATATGGACTTTGCCGAAGAATACGGCGTAAAATACCAGATCGAGCAGTCGCTCGTTGTAAAGGAATTCTTAAAACGCAACCCCGATCAGTTCGCCCGCTTCAAAACCCTCGTTGAAAAAGGCCTTCTCGAGCTTGCGGGCGGCGGCGAAGCGGTGATCGACGTGAACCTCACCTCCGGCGAATCATGGGCAAGGAACCACCTTTACAGCAGAACGTATTATAAAAAGACCTTCTCTCACGCGCCGCGCTATGCGATCACGCCGGACATCTTCGGCCTTGCCTCTCAGCTGCCCCAGTTTTTCCGCTCCGTTGGGTACGACGCGCTGATCATCTTCGACCGCGTTCTGAAGCATAATAAACCCTTCTGGCGCGGGCTGGACGGCACCCTGATCGTGCTGGACGGCTGTTTTCTGCAGCCGCCGGAACCGAACCTGCGCACGGCGGACTGTGTAAAGCTTCCCGCTTGCTCCTCCTGCGGCGGGCAGGGCTGTGCCCTTTGCTGCGGCACGGGCATTGATATCACCTACGATATGACCCGCCCCGATAAGGAGCTGCGGCAATCCGCCTATTACGGCAACATGAGCGCGGACGTTTTTCTTGAAAAGCTGCTTGAAACGGACAAAGAAAACTACTTCGTAATGATCACCACCGAAGAGCCCCGCATCGGCGATTATCTCTACGGCCCGCTGAAGGACGCCGCAAAACGCCATAATATAGAAGTACACTACTTAAGCTTTGAAGAAAACCACGATACCTGGTGCAGCGGCCAGAGAGCGGCGCTGTTAAGCGGCGATTATACCGAAGACCAGATCGACACCCGGCGCGAGGGCAACCCCGCGGCCTGCGGCTGCTATACCTCCCGCATTGAGATCAAAAAGGCGAACGCCGAGCTCGAACAGCTCCTGTTTGAGGCAGAAAGCCTTGCAACCGAAGTGCGTCTGCAGGGCGGGTACAGGGCCGATACCGTGCCGCGCCGCGATTACCCTGCAAAAAAGCTTGAAACCCTTTGGAATAAAATGGCCTTCATCCAGTTTCACGACTGCATCACCGGCACCCACTGCGACGCCGCTTATCATGAGCTCATGCGGTATATTATGGAGGTGCGCCGTGGGGCGTATCAGATCTATGCCGACGCCGCTGCCGAATGGAGCAAGCTGCATCCCGTTCAGGTCCCGGACGGATATTACGCCGCCGTGTGCTTCAACCCCACCGATACGCCCGCGCTTCTTCCCCGGTTAAACCTCCATCTGCCAAACGGGGCGCAAAGCGTTTCGCTTTACACTGCTTCCCTTTCCCCGCTTGCCGCTTTTGACATGGAACGTTCCCCCGCAATGGTGGGCAGCGGCCTGACACTTCGCACCAATGCTGCGATCCCGCCCTTCGGCAGACGTATCTTTTTGTGGAAGCCCAGCGATCAGCCGGAGCAGATCGGCACAGAAACAGTAAACAACACTTGCTGTATTGAGAATGAATTCTTCCGCATCAGTGCCGATCCCACGCAGATCACAGAGATCTATGATAAGATAAACGATCGTGCCGCCATGGGCGCGGGCGCCGCGTGCCTTGCCATCGGTACGGATATCGGCAGCCTTTACGGCAGAAGCGAGCCCGAAAAAGACCACCGCCCGCTGTTTGCCGACCGTGCAACAAAAGAAGAAACCGCAGATTTCAGCCGTCTTATTTTCAGCGGAACCGTTATGGAGCCCGAAAAAGGCATCGATAAATTGATCTGGACGCAGACGGTCACTTTATATAAGGGTGAACCCCTTGTCCGCATCCATACGGACCTTGACTGGCACGGCAGAGATACCCGCGTATTTGCCAACTTCCCGCCCGCCTTCCGTTGCGATGAAAAGCTTTACTGCGAGGTGCCCTTCGGCATGATGGAACGGGGCGATCCCGGCGATTCCGATTTAATGGGTGTTACGGACGAATGGCCCACCCTCGGCTATGCCGGTGTTTCAAACGGCAGTTATAACGTGGCCGTGCTCAAGGGCGGCTTCCCCGGCACAAGGATCCATAACGGCGCGCTGCAGCTGAGCCTGTTCCGCGCGGTATCCACGGATAACCCCACTTACGCCGGAACCAACGACTGCGGCAAGCATGTCTCCGATTACGCGATCGCCGTTTGGAGCGGCAGTTTTGCAAGCGGCAACTGTGCAGCAAAGACTTCCGTCTTCAAAATACAGTGCTGCACTTATGAAATTACCGGCCCCGGCAAATGGCAGGACCCCGATCTTCTGCCCAAGGGCAATCCTGCGCCCGAAACCGACGCGCTGTTTTCCGTGTTCGATGAACTTCCCCCGCAGCTGCGCCTCAGCGCCCTGAAATGGGCAGAAGACGGCTCCGGCCCGGTGGTCCGCCTCTGGGAAAGCGCCGGGTCTTCAGCGTCATTATCGGTAAAAAACGGCGTAAAGCTGCAGCATTGCAATACGCTGGAAGAACCCACCGGCGAGGCGGACGTTACCAGCTACACCTTCCGCCCCTTCGAGATCGCTACGTTCAGAGTATTGTTTTAGTTATCAGTCGGCAGTCGGTAGTTATCACTTTTTTAACCGGGAATTACTGACAACTGAGAACTGACAAATGATAACTCCCGCTAAAGGCGCGTTAAAAATAGGGCGGCATTTCTGCCGCCCCTGTGTTTTATTCAGCTGTATTCTGTAATTCTGTCTTCTTATCCGCCTTAAGGTCCAGAACCAGCAGCACGAGGCATCCGGCGCGCACTACAAAACCGAAGATCGCCGCGGGCAAACCGAATGCGATGTTGAAATGGAAGGGCAACAGCCTGAATATCAGATCTGCGCCGATCAGTGCGATCACCGCAATGCGCGCTTTTCGCGCCGTATCATGCTTTGCGTTAAATACCTTATTCATCGCGATGCCGTATACGATCGCCGTGCCGAGCACCGCAAAATACAATACCACTTCACTGAGAGAAAACCTGTAAACGTAGGAGAGCAGCAGCGTCTCCCACCGCGGCAGAGCGGACGCGCCGAGGTCAAACAGTACGCTCAGCACGTTTTTCTTTGCCAGAAGCCCCAGATAGCCGGACGCCACCAGCATATAAGCGCACGTTGCCAGCGCAGAAAACTGCAGCACGTAAAGGTAAAGCCCCGCGCCGCTCAGCTTTTTACGGATACCGATACCGAATTTCATTTCGCCACCTCCGCAAACGTGCGCTCAAGATATCGCGCTTCAAAATCATCGTTCATTGCGTCATCGTCCCTGAAGGAAGCAAGGATATCGCCGGTTTTCGGGTCAATATAATTGATAACAGCGCTCTTTCCTTCGGGGCGCATCTCCTTCGAACTCATGGCGTACAGCCTGCACAAAGAGTTTTCTGCGGGCATATTTGAATCCACCGTGATCCCGCTCACGCACACCAGCTCGCCCGAGGCGCATGCGCCGCGCAGAAGCGCATCCTCCAACAAGGTTTCTTTTTCAAAGGTGTTCAGATCGATCTTAACCACCTTACAGAATAACATACCGATATCTGTGCTTACGTATTCGTTCACATACAGGGTATCGCCCTCGCGGTACAGGCCCCAGTCGGAGCCGTAGGAGCCCTCAAGCACCAGCGTGCACGCGCTTTTGATGCCCTTATAGATGCCGTTGGGCTCCAATGTGGAATACCGCACGCCGTACTTTGTGCCTTCGATCTCGTAAAACTCGTTGACCGGAAACGGATTGTTCAGGTTCACGATCTTCACCGTAAAAATGAACGTGAGCGCCGAAAACACCGCCACAACGATCATCAGCGCGGTCACAGAGAATTTGGAACTGTTCAAGAAAAAGATCTCCTTTCCGGTTCATGCAATAAAATCACCAAAACGATTATATCAAATAATAAATAAATATGCAACTGATTTTGCATTTTTCAAATTTCATCTATAAGTCTCAAAACAATGAATATTATTTATTTAAGACGCGCTTACGCGCTAATGAAGACAGCGCTTTTGCGCTTAATGAAGTCGGCGAAGTATCCTTCGCCTGATGAAGCGAAGTCGCCCAAAACGGTATCTGCTCCGAAGGAGCGGCTTCATTAGCAAAGCGTCTTCATTTCTTCATTAGCCCCTTCAGGGGCGACTTCATTAAAAAACACGGTGATTTGGATCCAAATCACCGTGTTTTTTTGGTGGAGCATAGCGGGATCGAACCGCTGACCTCTACACTGCCAGTGTAGCGCTCTCCCAGCTGAGCTAATACCCCTGGTGCGAGAGACGGGACTTGAACCCGTACGTGTAAACACACGCCCCTCAAACGTGCGCGTCTGCCTATTCCGCCACTCTCGCATTCCGTTCGGAACAGTTGGCATTATAACACAGGCGCATAGAGATGTCAAGCCTTAAAATTGAATTTTTTCATTTTTTTTGCGGGGTAATTTTACCTGCCGCGCATTTCTTTTTCAGGCGTTCCTGGGCGCGGAACCGCTGCCGCCGAAGGTTGTTCTCCTCGGCGATATCGGGCGTATACACGCCGTTTTCTTCGGTAACACGGCTCCCCTCGCGGATCCCCGCAGGCAGCAGCGAAACGGGCACGGTGCGCCTTTCTTCACTGTCCGATTCCAGCACGGCCTGATCTCCGTTTATGCGGTCCACGGTATATTTCATAACGTCAGTCACCCTTCAGATAGATATTCTTGCCGTCGCCGTATACGGTGACAGTGCCGTTTTCATCGGTGCGGCGGTATTCGATCCCCTTTTCACTGAGCAGCGCCAGCGTTTCCCGGTGCGGATGCCCGTTATCGTTGTTTTTCCCGCACGAGATCACTGCCAGCACCGGGTCAACGGCCTCCAGAAAATCACGCGAGGTAGAAGAAGAACTACCGTGGTGCCCTAATTTCAGCACGTCCGCGTGCAGATCGTACCCGCGGTTGAGCATCAGCGCTTCAGATTCCAGCGCAGCGTCGCCGGTGAACATAAACGTGTTCTTTTCATAGGTGAGCCGGAAAACGATGCTCATATTGTTGTAATCCGTCGTCTCTTCCACCGGTGCGAACACTTCAAGGGTCAGGGGGCCGAAGGTATAGGTCTCCCCCGCTTCGGCAAAGATCACCTCGCAGCCCTGGTTTTCGATCGCCGTCTGCAGCCGTTCAAAAGATTTTGTGGTGGGCATGTTGATCTCGCTGAAAGAGGTCATCATAACACTCTGTACGTTCATTGCGGCGAAAATACCGCCCGCCGCGCCGATATGGTCCGAATGGGGATGGCTGGCAATATAGCAGTCGATCCGGTCCGCGTCCACGCTTTTCAGAAACTGCACCATGGTATCCGATTCTTCCCGTTCGCCGCCGTCGATCACGAGCACGGTCTGTTCACATTTTATAACAATGCCGTCGCCCTGCCCCACGTCCACGTAATATACGGCAAGGGGGTATTCGGTATCCGGCTGCGCGGGGAGCAATTCCGATGCGCTGCCGCCGTCGCCGAGGCCGATCCTGATCGCGTTCACAACAGCAAATACAGCGATCAGAACCACAACGGCAACGATGATCAGCGGTTTCAGTTTTTTCAGCACTGCCTTCTTATCCATATGTACGTATTTTACATCTCGTCGGCTTCGGTAAAGTCGGGCGCGGCGTCCGTGCTGCCGGTCACGTCGGAACTCATCGCGTTCATCTCATACCACTGCTGCTTCGTGATCAGCACCTTGCGGGGCTTCGAGCCTTCGGTGGGGCCCACAACGCCCTTTTCTTCAAGGGTATCCATCAGCCTGCCTGCCTTGGCAAAACCCAGCCCCAAATGGCGCTGCAGCGCAGAAATGGAGGCCTTTTCGGGCGCGCTCACAAACAGCTCGATGGCGCGCATCAGCAGATCGTCGTTCTTGTCAAGCTCGGAACCGGTCTTCTCTTCGGCGCCGCCCTTCTTCTTTTCCGCGGCAGCCTGGCGGTCGATCTCCTGTTGTACGTCGTCGTCGTACATCGCTTCGCCGTTGGCCTTCAGGAAAGCAACAATATTATCGATCTCTTCATCCGCGATAAACGCGCCCTGCACGCGCAGGGGCTTCGGCACGCCCACGGGATAATACAGCATATCGCCGTAGCCCATCAGCTTTTCCGCGCCCGCCTGGTCGATCATGGTGCGGGAATCTATCTGCGATTTCACGGTGAGGGCGATACGGCTCGGGATATTCGCTTTGATCACGCCGGTGATCACGTCCACGCTCGGGCGCTGGGTGGCGATTACAAGGTGCATGCCCGCGGCGCGGCCCATCTGGGCAATGCGCTGGATGCTGTCTTCCACCTCGGCGGGAGCCGCCGTCATCAGGTCGGCAAGCTCGTCGATAAAGATTACGATCTGCGGCATCTTGGTAAGCTCGTCGTTGCCTTCGCAAAGGCTGTTGTACGATTTCAGGTCCCTCACGCCGTTGGCGTTCAGCGTCTTATACCGGCTGAGCATTTCGGTAACGGCCCAAGCCAGCGCGCCGGATGCCTTGCGGGGGTCGGATACCACCGGCACCAGCAGGTGCGGAATGCCGTTATACTTGCCGAATTCCACCTGTTTGGGGTCGATCAGGATCAGGCGCACCTCGTCCGGCCCGGCGTTATAAAGCAGGCTGATGATCATCGTGTTCATGCACACGGATTTACCGGAACCGGTGGTGCCTGCCACCAGCAGGTGGGGCATCTTTGCGATATCCGAATACACCACGTCGCCGCTGATGTTCTTGCCCAGCGCCGTGTTGAGTTTGCTCTTTGCGTTTCTGAAATCGTCGTTATCGATGATCTCGCGGAAGGATACCGTGGCCTTTTTGCGGTTCGGGATCTCGATGCCGATGGCGGATTTATTGGGGATCGGCGCTTCGATACGCAGACCGGCGGGGGCTGCCATATGCAGGGCGAGGTCGTCCGCAAGGCCGGTGAATTTGGCGATCTTCACGCCCGGCGCGGGAGAAAGCTCGTATCTGGTAACGGTGGGGCCGGGCACCACGTCCACAATGGAGGCGCTCACGTTAAAGGAGCTCAGTGCGGCGATCAGCTTTTCGCCGTTGGCCTTCAGTTCGTCGATATCGTAATTCTTATCGGTGACCACCGGCGGGTTCAGGCACTCCAGCGGCGGTTTCACGTATTCTCTTACCTGCGGTTTTTCGAGCGCGCCGTCAAGCTCGCTGTTGAGTTTTTCCGCTTCTTCTTCGGTCAGCGGCTCCGCCTTTTCTTTTTCTTCTTCACCGTTTTCTGGCTTCTGGCCGTTCACCAGCTCAAAGATATTCTTCACCACCGGGTCGTCCATCGGGTCAGCCGGGGCGGGTTCGGGCGTTTCCTGCGCCTGCGCTTTCTTTTTCAGGCGGTCTTCCACCTGCTCGAAGATCGAGGTGATATCGTCGTCCGTTACGGGGGCGGTATCGGTTTCCGGCGCAGGTTCCGGCGTTTTCACGGGCTCTTTCGGCTTTTTCTTCTGTTCGGGATCCTGCGCGTAAAAATCGTTTACCACTTTCGTGGGGTCGTCCGGATTCTGGCCGCCGCGCTTTGCTTTGGCCTCGGCGTTCTCTTTTTTGCGCTTCTCATAGTCGGTTTTTACGGTCTCAATGGCCTGACCGGTATAAGCGCCCGCCTTCTTTACGGGCTTTTCGATATGGGTGAAGAGCTTGAACAGCGTGATGCCGAACAGGAACATCATCACCGCCAGAATAAACAGAATGCAGATGATGTTCGCAAGCACCTGCGATTTGCCCAGCTGATACAGTCCGCCGCCGAACAGTGCGCCGATCACGCCCCCGGAACCGAACGGGCTCTTGCCGTAATGCATGATGCCTTCATATACCAGCCGCAGGTTTTCGCCGAAGCCTTTATCAGACTGCGCTGCGACGCCGTTGATATGGATCATCCCACAGATGCCCACAAACAGCAGGAAAACCTCCAACAGCTTTATAAGGTATACGGGTTTACTGCGGTTGAGTACGTTCACCACGCCGAGGAACAGCACCGCCGCAGGGATATAAAACCCTGAGATGCCGAACACTGCGAAATAGAAATTATGTATTTTGTTCCACAGCGTACCGTCCTGCCCGGCAAAGATCGCAACGATCAGCAATACAAGGCCGCAAACGAAGATCACGCCCGCCTTGAACTCACGCCGCTGCACGAATTCGCCGATGGTGCCCTGCCCGGTAAGAGGCTCTTCCTTTGCGCTGCTCTTCTTGCCGGAACCCGCGCCTTTGGTATTCTTATTTGATGCTCCGGAGCCCTTTTTTGTTCCGGAGGAATTCTTTTTTGTATCTGCCAAGTGAATTTACTTCCTTCAGTGTAAATTTTTTCAGTTTAGTATACCATATAATATTTATAAATGCAATCATTTTTTGCAGGCATGACAACTAAGATGGTTCAAATTTCAGTTTATCGTTTTGTTTGATGAACGATGAATGATGAACGATGAACGATTAAATCCATGTTCCTGAAACGTAAAACCTTTCGGTTTGTTTGTAGGGGCGGGCATGACCGCCCGAAAATCCATCCATTACGGG
>JAEEGL016073702.1_pt1 | contig 49127 bp, 45 predicted proteins | sample 9134231 | NCBI WGS metagenome assembly JAEEGL01 (sample SAMN16246548, study PRJNA631951) | gut metagenome | biome: gut microbiome; feature: rumen; material: fiber-attached | host: Bos | place: Iran: Karaj | collected 2018-10 | reverse complement strand
TCAGCTGGGAGAGCGCTTGAATGGCATTCAAGAGGTCAGCGGTTCGATCCCGCTTATCTCCACCAGGACGATTGGCGCAGCTGGTAGCGCATCCGCTTGACGTGCGGGAGGTCACAAGTTCGAGTCTTGTATCGTCCACCAGAAATTCCTCACCATATTATATGGTGGGGTTTTTTTTATCCGAGATAACTGCAAATGCTTAGAAGTAATTACATATCCCTTCTCTCAAATGATCTCAGGAAATCAAAACATGGCACTTGCACAGTATATGCTGTTCCGATGACGTGCAGACTGAACTTATTGTCTTTATTTCTCAATGGAACAAAAATATCACTGCTCTCAGAATGTGTATTATGCCCTTCCAATGCTCTGCGCGGAATGAACGATAAGCGCATACTATGAAATAGCCTCGCTCCTTCATGAGAATTATTCGACAAAGCCTGTAAAAATGTTGACTTTTACGTTTTCACAAATTGAAGTCATTGTTTTTTTATGCTATAGTAATTGATACTTTCAATGCTTGTTACCGGAAAGCAAAAGAAGAATTTTTAGTTATTAGAGGAGATTTAAAGGATGAAAAAAAGAATCTTCGCACTGGTTCTTGCTACGATGATGCTTCTCTCCCTGGCTGCGTGCAGCGCTTCCAGCAGCAGCACGAGTACCGTTACGGTGAGTACCAGCAAAACGGACGAAGATGGCAACACCACTACCAATACGACAACCGAAGAAGTCGGCGTGACTGTTGGGACGGACGGAATTTCCACTACCCACAGTCTGAACACGGAAACGTCCGAAGACAGCGAACCTGTCTCTACAGAAGATCTGATCGACTGGTGGTATGAGACCTATACCTCCGGCGCAATCGGAGAGAATGCCAACGGTGACCGTTTTCTGCTCGCCTATAATGATACTGACCCGATTACAGAGGCTACACTGACAATTGTGATGGCTGACGGAAAACTGTTTATTCGCGAAGGCAGCGTCCAGATGGAAGGAGAGGGCGATGACTCACACTACGTCCTCATCGATGAAGGAAGAGACGCAGCAGTTCCATTCAACTTCTACGACTCGGATTCCGGCGATTTTGACATGTTCTTTCTCGGTGACGGCGATGTTGCAGTCATGAACGTTGTCGATCAGGATACCATCCTGGGCGAGATGCGCAGCATACTGGAGCAGACACGCGCCCAGGAGGCAGTCAACTCGGCAGAGGCGAAGAGTAACGGCACTGCAGCCGTTGCATCCAACGCCGGCGCAAAGTCCGGAGGCACATATGATCCGGATGAAGTGCGTGCCAACTGGGAGCGGGTATTCAGTGTTGGAGCGGAAGGAAAAAATGCCAACGGCGAGTATTTCCTTCTGGCAATGGACGACCCGGACAATGTCAAGTATATGGCACTCATGATTATGAGCGCCGATTTAAAGACCGTGGAATTCTATATTACCGGATCCGTGGAGCTCAGTGATGACGGATTTGTTATCCAGGATGACCATTCCGATCGATATGTTCCCTTTACCATTACGAATTTGGAGGAAGGTTTCGAAATGAGCTTCCAGGACGGCGATGTGGCCAGAATGTACGGGGTATCTCAGGAGAAGATTCTCGATGACATGCTGGCGGTCGTGAATGCTGTAAACGGGTGAAAAAAGCCAAAGAGGATTGGGAGATAAAGAAATGAAAAAAAACAGCCTTCTTCGATTGCTGGCCGCTATTCTGGCTTGCATTCTGCTCGCCGGATGCGGAGTAACAGGACAGAACACGACTGCAGAAGCGGCGTCCACGGAAAAAGCTGCGGCAGAGGATCAGACGACTCAGGAATCAGTCTCTGCGGATCAGGGCGGCAAGCAGCTGCATGAGATCCGCGAACAGGGTTACCCATTCTATATCGGAAGCCTGGATACCAAGCTTACAGAGCCGTACTCGCTCTATTTTATGGACGGAGTGGATGACCTGCCCTACGTGGAATTATATTCCTGGGCAGAGCTGCTCTATTTTCTGAACAGGGAATGCGCTGATGATCCGGGTTATGAGCTTACAATCTTTGAAAACGGCGACACCGCCAAGCTGGAACGGGAGAGCGGTTATACGCTGGAATTTGACTTTGAGAACGACAGACTCGTCTTTGAGGACTACGATGCGTTTATACACAACTCCAACGATACGACCCTGATCGACCTTCTGTCCGAAACAGGTTTTAATGAAAGCGGGGAGGCAGAGCTGTTTCAACGCAACAAGCAGGCTTCTTTTGACCGTTACGGCGACATCATGACGGTGGATCTTGCAGCATATGGAATTGAGATGGTTGCGCAGGACGGCAAGTATTATATGCCGTTGCAGACCATGAATGATTTCCTTGTTTCACCGATGCTGACGAGCATCCTTTTTAACGGCAAGGCTTTAATCCTTGCAAATGATGAAAAGCTTTTCGATTATAACGAGGGCAGTTACACGGAGCTGGCGGAGTTATATTATGATGTTCCGCAGACGCAGCGCAGCGATGCTCTTGCCGAGTACAGCTATAACGAGCTGTGTCTGGTGCTGGATACCCTGTACGGTCTGAAGGAACCGCACGATATCCAGAGCTTCCGTAAACTGTTTTGGCAGATTGGCTTTGACGAGGTACTCAGCGGAAACGACCCGGTCGATGCCGACAATGCTCTTAAGAACTTTATCGACTTTTATCTGGATGATCTGCATTCTGTGTTTAATGAGTATTCCTGGATGGCCGGACTGGACAAAATTCCGAACAGCACAGGTATGGCTAACCGCAAGATTGCCGAACACGAGAGGGAGTACGGCGAGGCAAGGGAAAAATTCTATCCGGACGGATGCCCCAGGTACGAGGAAGTAGGGAATACTGCCTATGTGACTTTTGACGAATTCAGTTCCAAATATGTAGGAGAAGCTTTCTACAATAGTCTGGAGAACGGAGAACTCCCTGACGATACTCTCGGTCTTATCATCTATGCCCATTCGCAGATTACGCGCGAAAACAGCCCGATTGAAAACGTCGTGCTGGATCTGAGCAACAATACAGGCGGCGCAGTGGACGCGGGAGTCTTTGTGCTTGGATGGATCCTGGGCGACGCACCTTTCAGTGTCAAGGACATGGCAACAGGCGCAATGTCTACTTCCATTTACCGTGCGGACGTTAATCTCGACCGGCAGTTTGACGAAAAGGATACGATACAGGACAAGAATGTATTATGCCTGGTTTCTCCTGTAAGTTTTTCCTGCGGGAACCTTGTTCCTGCAGCGCTGAAATCCTCGCAGAAGGTCACGCTGATTGGAAGAACGACAGGCGGAGGCAGTTGCGTCGTACAGCCGCTCTCCACGGCATACGGTACGGTATTTCAAATCTCGAGCGCCAGACGGATGTCTTTTCTGAAAAACGGATCATTTTACGATATTGACCAGGGAGTTGACCCTGATTACTATCTCAGCGATCTCGAAAGCTACTATAACCGCAGGCTCCTGACCGATTATATCAACAAATTAATCTGAAACAGCCTGTATTCACGGTACTGAAAAAGCGACAAGAAAGGATTGAAAACAGTGAAAAGTCCCAGCAGTCAATTCTTTCGTTCTGGTGCACTGAGTCTGACAATTGGGATCCTCAATATCGCCTTTGGCGTGACAATAGGCGTTTTGAACATCGTCAGCGGCGCAATCCAGATGCAGCACGGCAAGGCGCTGCGTTAATGCGGGAAACCCCTGGTGTTCCGACCCGGGATACTAAGATATTCAGCAAGAGAAGCAGCGTATAACACAAAGAACTGACCGGCAAAGCAATATACAGAATAATCCCCCAGGACTTTACAAGCAGTCCTGAGGGATTATTCTTTCTGCTGATAATTCCGCTTTCGGTGCACATTGCAAGTGCGTGAGAAATGTGATACTATTTATACCAGTGGAACCCGTTGATAAGCTGCCGTTATCCGTCATCTGCAGGGAGTATGGTACTCTGCATTATATGGAGTGATAAACTTCGAAAACAAAGGGTTTCGATTTGCAAAGACTGAGCCTGCGGAGGGAAGCGGATATGATGACTGATCATCTGCAATGGATCAGGAGACCTGAAAAATACAGCATTTACCGGGACAGAATAGAGATCACTACAGATCCATACACGGATCTCTGGCAGAGAACATATTATCATTTCCGCAACGACAATGCGCCGGTACTGCAGATGGAGACAGAGGAAAAGTATTTCTCTTTCATCGTGAAGACGGATTTTTCGGAGAGCCATCACCGATTTGACCAGTGCGGTGTTGTAATGTATCTGGATTCGGAAAACTGGCTGAAAGGCTCGGTTGAATATGAAAATGAGAGCTTTCAGCATCTGGGCACCGTGGTAACCAATCATGGGTATTCCGACTGGGCTACAACTGCTATCCCGTCGGATATCCGAGTCATGTGGTACAGGTTCAGCAGACGCGAAGACGACTACTGCATTGAATGCTCTCAGGATGGAAAAAACTATACGCAGATGCGGATCTGCCACATGTGGGAAGGTGCAGGAAAGATCAGATTTGGCATTTACGCCTGCAGTCCGGAGAACTCCAGATTTACTGCTGTATTTACAGAGCTGAAAATGACAGAATGTGCCTGGAAAGCACATGACGGACAGCAGCCGGACTGAGAAAATGGAAGACGGAAGGAAGACGGAGATGCTGCGGTGAGTGATATGAAGCGATATGAATACGATGCGGTTTTGCATGAGACTGCGGATAGCGGCGGAGCATATGTAGCTTTTCCCTGTAATATTCGCAGAGAGTTTGGAAAAGGCCGCATAAAGGTACATGCAGAGTTTGACGGCATCCCATATGACGGCAGCATCGTAAATATGGGAGTGAAGAAGGAGGATGGATCGGTGTGTTATATCATCGGGGTACTGAAGTCCATTCGGAAACGGCTTGGTAAAACCGATGGAGACACAATCCACGTTGTGATAGATGCGGAATGATATGGAGAAGAGGTTTCTGACAGCGAATTCTGCTGCGCATCTACTGGTAGATGCGGTCTGCGCATCCGTGGTCGTGAGCGTGTCAGTTGCTGACCTGCTGACTGTTTTTATCCTCTATAACACGTTTGCTTTTTCTACGCAGTGTGTGCTCGGACTGCTGACAGATCGATACGGGCACTGCAGGATACTGGCTCCTGCGGCGTGCTTCTGGATAGCTCTTTGCGGCGCTTTGCCGATTCAGGCAACCTGGATAGCTGTTATGATCGGTTTGGGGAACAGCCTTTTCCATGTATCTGCAGGCAGTACAGTGATGGAAATCTCCGATGGAAAAGCAGCACCCCTGGGCTTTTTTGTAGCACCTGGAGCACTTGGCGTTTTTGCAGGAAAAGTCTTTCCACGGTTTCGGACGGTATTCTGCATCCTGCTGATTCTCACGGCACTCTGGCTTCTGGCAGAATACCGATTGGAAAGAAAACAGCCGGTTTCTGTACCTGATGAGGAAAAACCGACCAGGGAATATCTCGGTATGGCCTTGCTACTGCTGCTGGCTGTGATGACCAGAGCAATTGGGGGTTCGGTGGCCGTTATTTCCCGGCAGCTGATGACATGGCAGAACGCTTTGCTTATCTTTACCGTATTTGCAGGGAAAAGCCTGGGGGGCATGATCAGCGACAGGATTGGTATCCGAAAAATGACGGGTATTTCTCTCCCGCTTGCGGCGATCCTGATCCTGATCACAGGCAGGAGCTTTACCGCAGGAACAGTGGGACAGTTTCTTCTCAATTTAAGCATGCCGGTGACACTGTTCCTTATCTTTCGTTGTCTGCCGAAGGCACCCGGTTTTTCCTTTGGTCTGGCGGCTTCTGCCCTGTGGCCCGGAACGCTGATCGGAAACTACATCTCGGTCTCCGGAAAAATCAGAACTGCCCTGCTGCTGTTCTGCTTTGGTATATCCCTGGTTTCAATTCTATATTCAGAAAGGAAGATATCTCATGAAAAAAGCAATTAGCCTTTTCTGTACGCTTATCCTGCTGCTATGTGCATTCCAGACGATTGCGTTCGCAGACATTGTGGATCCGGGTAAACCGCCTGCAAAAAGCACTTCCACGATGCCGATTATTCTGATCTCTGTCGCAGTGATTGTCATTGCCGTTGTACTCTGGAAAATACATCGTAAGAAAACATGAGCCTTTATCTGGCCTGCTTACTGACCATGGCCATTGAGACGGCATATTTTTTCCTTATCGGTTATAGAGGGCGTGACTTTATGATCATCTGCCCTGCCGTGAACGCTGCGACAAACCTGACGCTGAACCTGATCCTTAGAAGTACAGGCTTGTATGGATGGATTATCGTTTTGCTTGAGGTCATGGCTATCGCTGCTGAATATGCCGTTTTCAGCCTTGCTCTAAAACCGTCAATGGCATTGCTGCTGCACACGACAGCCGCAAACATTTTATCTTATTCAGTTGGCGGAGTTCTCGTAAGAATACTCTTTTAGGGGCATAATAAGAATAAGCATGAAAAATGGAAAGGCGATGATTGTATGAACAGCATTTTCAGACGTGTAAGTATCAGGAAATACCAGAATAAGCAAGTAGAACCGGAAAAGATTGAGGCGCTTCTTCGAGCTGCAATGCAGGCTCCGTCTGCGGCAAATCAGCAGCCTTGGGAGTTTTATGTAGTGACGGATAAGGAAAAGCTGAGAGCTTTATCGGAAGCCAGCCGTTATGCCGCAATGACAAAGGATGCTCCGGTCGCTATTGTATCTGTATATCGGAAAGACATACCGATGCCCATGTATGCCGAGATTGACCTGTCAATCGCAATGGAAAACCTGTGGCTGGAAGCAGATGCGCAGGGACTTGGCGGCGTCTGGCTCGGGATCGCACCGCTGGAGAAGAGAATGAAGGCAGTAGAAGAAGTACTTGACATTCCGGATCATTTGCGCGCCTTCGCCATTTTCCCGCTCGGGTATCCTGCTGAAGAGAAAAAACAGCAGGATCGTTTCGATGAGAGCAGAATCCATTATGTATAAGGCAGGAGCAGCCCGTGGGTGCTGCCCGGGATAACCGAAAAGTTGGATGAAAGAGTCGCGCAGCAATAGAAACAGGGAAAGGGCGGGGAATACCCGGATGTGGGAAACAGATTTGGATACGCTGGTATTCTTTGAAGGGCACCGGGAAGCACTTGATCTATATCAGCTTTTCGAAGAGATGCTGTTCGGTTCATTCCCAGACGTGAATAAGCGTGTGCAGAAGACGCAGATTACATTTTCCAACCGCCATGTGTTTGTCTGTATCTCCTTTGCTAGGGTAAAACGAAAGGCAGAGCTGCCGGAAGGTTATATGGTGATTACACTCGGACTGCCGCGGCCCCTGGAATCAGACCGCGTTGCTGTAAAGACGGAGCCCTACCCGAACCGATGGACACACCATATCGTTGTAAGCCGTACCGAGGAACTGGACGATGAGCTCTTCACATGGGTCCGTCAGGCATACGAATTCGCATATTTCAAGTGAAGCTAAAGAGTTGAAAAACAAAAGGCGAGAGGATATACCTCTCGCTTTTTGTTATATAAGCAGCTTTCAGCGCTTGTCGTGGTCGATGAACTCCAGCGTGACCGTCGCGAGGCCTGCAAACAGGACGCAGAACAGAAATAGCATAACCCAGTAATCGGTAATGTTTTCCTGGGTATAGGCATACTCAGCCTTGAAAGCGGCAGCTGAGGTAGTGTCAAGAACAAAGGTACGGACCTTTTCCGCGCCGACCATATCCATCATCTCACTCAGCGTAATGTGGATGTCAATTTTCTTGTCACGCAATTCCTGAGCCAGTTCTTCCTCCCGGAGCAGATTGACTACGTCGTCTACCGTGATGGTGCCGAGCAGATTGTCGTCATCAACAATCTTAGCCTCCCGGAATGTCCGAACCGTCTTGTCATTTGACTCCTCAATGAAATCCAGTGCCTGTCCGACAGTGAAAGAGGCATTCAGCTCTGTATCACGCATTCCCCACAGGGCGTTCCAGGCGGTAGCGAGAGGTTGGTTGTTATAGTCTGATTCCGCTGAGACCAGTTTTATTCCCCAGCTCGAAATAGTGAAGTTCCGTACAGGCTCAAATTCTGAAGGCAGCGTCATCATTCCACCGGAGAAGACCAGCTGGAATATAAGGACAACCGGCATGATGGTCATGGCTGCAGTGGTTGTCCGGGCAAGACACGAGATCCAAAGCGACATCATATCAGCTGCATAAGTGATCAGGAACATTGAGATAAGGAATTCCACAGAGAAAGAGGTAAAGAATACCCCGCGCTCGGGAAAGCTGACTTTGATGAGACGGAACACATACAGGCTGATGACGGTCTGAGCGAAGCATAGAAGTGCCTGATACATCATGTGAGCGACAATATAGGATGAGATATGCATGCCGTTACGATGCTCACGCTTGATAACGCCGCGTTCACGGCAGATAACCTGAATGGAGTTGAAGCATCCATTCCACAGACATGCGCAGGTGATTGCCAGTGAGCTCATGGCAGTGCCCTCCATGTATACATGGTAGCGTCCTGCAATTACCATGCCTACCAGTCCTGCGATCAGCGCCGACATGGGAAGAACCAGCCAGTCGCTCTGATACAGGAACATGCGAAGCAGCTTCCAGAAATAGACCCCAATCTGGCCACGGCGGCCAAGATGGCGCATTCTGACCTGGCGCGGATTCACGTTCGTTTTTTCTTCAGGCATGATGCACCTCCGCATATTTGGCGATAAATTCGTCAGCGCGTCCGTCGCCGCCCTCTTCCTTCTGATTGATAGCCTTAACGATCTCCTCCATCCGCTCGCATCCAAAGAAACTGCGGGCGTCCTCAATGGTTCCGTAGAAAGCCAGCCTGCCTGTACGGGAGGAGTCCTTTGCCAGGACGATTACGTCGTCGAAAAACTCAATCACACGATCCGGCGTGTGTGTAATGACAATTACGATCTTTTTAGAATCAGCTATCTTTCTCAGCTTCGACATCAGTTCCCGTGCCATTACACCGTCAAGACCCGAATCCGGCTCGTCCAGGATGAACAATGTCGGGTTTGAGACATATTCCAAGGCAATGGAGAGGCGCTTTTTCTGACCGCCGGAAAGCTTCTGCACCAGGCTGTCCTTCAGAGAAGTCAGACCGAACATGTCAATGACCTCATTGACACGCTTTTTGCGCAGGTCCGATGAAACATCGATGGGCAGCTGCATTTTCGCGGAGTCGGCAAGGGTGGAATACACGGTATCCTTATCCCGAACGAGTTCCTGCTGGGGAACGAAAGCGGTCTCATACTGCATGCTTTTATACTGCTTATAAATGTCCCGCCCGTCGAGCATGACCTGAGCATTCGCTTTTTCATATCCGTTTATGGCATTGACAAGTGTGGTCTTTCCTGCGCCGGACCCACCCAGCAGCAGGACCATGTGACCCTGAGGGATATACAGATGAATGTCGCGCAGCAGAGAGGTTTTGCGGAAGAACTCCCGAGCCGTGCGCTCCTTCAGGTTGACCGTCAGACCTTCATCCATGACGGCAAGATTCTCACCCTCAGCAAACCGCGTCATCTCGCGATGCAGGTCCTCAACCTGCCAGGATGGCTGCCACTGATCACGCCATCCCCACAGAATTGCAGGAATAAAACGTGTAAAAGGAAATATCCAGAGCCAGAGCCAGCGCATTTTTGCATTATAGACCTCTGCCAACCCCTGATAAATCAGAATACGTTGGAAAAAAAGAACGATCCCGAGCGAAACCGCAACGGCAGTCAGCGTGTAATTCAATCTGGTATCATGAAAGACGAAGAGCTGTGTAAGAGCGGTGATAATTGCAAGACCGAATGCAGCGAGGCTAACCCTGCGGCCTTCCGGCTCGCGCCCGGCACACTGTCCAAGCATATATTCCCTTGCAAAGGGGATCAATGCCCACCAGCTCTTGATACCGGATTTTTTCAGCAGACCCCATTCCCCAGCGATAACTAGCATGGAGATGACAACATAAAAGAATCTGGATTCTCCAAAACAGATATCCAGGATCGCAGGAATGACACCGGAGGCTTGAAACTGCATCGATCGTCTCCTCCCATCGGAATCAGAATACAATAAATTATTATAAGAAAGAAAAGGACGGCTGTCAACGGAGGGTTTTGTTAATCGACAAAAACCGCCATCAGCCCGTTGCGTCCACCGTATCCAGCTTTGCGCGGAAAGAGATTGCACGGGGCGTCGACATGCAGTCAAAGCGGACAATGTGCGCGCCTTTTGTCGTATCGATGCCAATGACTGTACCTGATCCCATGATGGAATGACGGACGCGCTGCCCAATGGAGAAAGCTTCCGGCTCTTTCTCCATCAAGTTGTTTTCGCTGACCACGATATAGTCTCTGGCAGCTTTGACAAGCCCCTCCTGCGGAGGATTTGTATGCTCTAACAACTCCGGTTCGATGTCCAGAAGAAAGCGGGATGGGTACCGAGGGGAACCGTCAAGGTTCCGCCCTTCTGCTTCAGAGAGGTACAGCCGCTTTTCCGCGCGCGTTACGGCTACAAAAGCCAGGCGTCTTTCTTCCTCCATGCCCGACAGGGTAGATGTTTTCCGTGAGGGGAAGATTCCCTCGTTCATTTCACAGAGAAACACATAGGGGAATTCCAGACCTTTGGCTGCATGCACTGTCATCAGCTTCACCTGATCCTTCGTGCGTTCAGCGTCGCTGTTGGTGAAGAGGGCAATATGCGACAGATAGTTCTCCAGGGTTGCCTCCTCACCGCAACCGGTTTCATACTCATAAACAGATTGCTTCAGCTCGGCCAGATTGTCAAGACGCTCCTGGCTGCCTTCAGTGCGCAGCATTTCTTCGTATCTGCTTGCGTTCAGCACTGCGGAGAGCAGCTCTGAGATTGGGCGTTCCGCATAGTCTGATGCAAAGGATTCGATCAGTCTGACGAAATACGCAGCCTTTGTACCTTTGAAAACGGCATCCTCCAATGTATGGCAGAGCGCTTCATAAAGGGTACATCGATTGGAAGCGGAATATTCTTCCAGAAAGCGCATGCGTCGCTCTCCCATGTTCCGCTTCGGGGTGTTCACGATCCGACGGAAGGAAAGGTCATCCTTATAAGCAATCATCCGCAGATAGCTTAATGCGTCCTTGATTTCCGCGCGGTCGAAAAACTGCACGCCGCTGTAGATCGTATAAGGGAGCTTTCTCTTCTGAAAAACCTCTTCAATGACACGCGTAACGTAATGCGCGCGGTACAGAACCGTTATATCCCGAAAGGGTACGCCGGCATCATGAAGCTCATGCACTTGGTAAGCGATCCATTCAGCTTCCTTCTCAGTATCTGCGGCGTGGTGGCAGAGAACACTTGCCCCGTCGGACAGAACAGGAATAAGGTTTTTTCTGATTCGGTTACTGTTTTTTTCAATCAGAGAGTTTGCGGCAGCGAGTATCTGAGGCGTCGATCTGTAATTCTGCATCATCATGATGGTTTTGGTCGACGGGTACTGCTTGTCGAAATCCATAAGGTATTTTACGTTGGCTCCGCGCCAGGTGTAGACTGTCTGATCTGGATCGCCGACAATGAAGAGATTTTTATGGTATCCACAAAGTACTTCCATCAGTTGGTACTGCAGCTGGTCGATGTCCTGAAACTCGTCGATCATGATATACTCCAGACGCTGCTGCCACTTGCTCCTGATTGAAGGGTTCTCCTGAAAGATATATAACGTGAATTTGATCAGGTCGTTATAGTCCAGGGCAAAGCACTTTTTTCCCTGATACAGGTATCCGTAGAAGATAATGTCATCTGTCGAGACCGCGTGATTGTATTTTTCATGTAGGGTATCGAGTGACATGGTAATCATGTCGAGATAGTATTCCGGCTTCCTGAAAAGTTTTTGCATCTCGATCATATCCCGCGCTTTGGAAAATGTCATGTCACGGAGCGACAGACTGCGCTCTTCATAAATAATTCTGAGCATGGTGTCAATATCGGAATTGTCGAGCACGAGGAAACTTTTTGGGTACTGCACCGCATAGCTGTCTTCCTGAAGCACGGAGACGCAGAAACCGTGAAAAGTGTTGATATAGCCGGTGTCCTGATCTCCGGTCAGGTTGTGGATTCTCTGGCGCATCTCATTGGCTGCTTTGTTCGTAAAAGTGACGCAGAGAATGTTGCCGGGCAGGATCCCCATTTCATTAACCAGAAACGCAAAGCGGTTTGACAGCGCACGTGTCTTGCCTGAGCCGGCACCTGCAATCACACGGACAAAACCCTCTGTTGAAGTCACCGCGTCCAGCTGGGCTGCATTCAGATGATGAAAAGTCATATGCCTTTCTCCTTCCGTGAATCTTGGCCTGAACAGATGTCCGTAATGATCCACAGTGAGATATTACTACAAATGCTGTCCAAAAATCCGGACTTAACCGTCACACAGTCCGAAACCTTCTTTTTTGAAGATCAGAAGCTCTAACTGATATTTGTCGGATACAGTCCTGACCGCATCAGCGACAAGCCTGTCAAACTTGTCAAACGGACAGGCTGCGCTGGCGTTAAGAATGACCGCAAGCTCTGTGCAGGGACGGACAAAGCTCCGGGCAATCTCGACAGGACGGGCGACACCGAGTATATCAACTTTTCCAAAGTCGCCTTCCGGGTTCCATGCGAGAAGTTTCATATGAGGGATATCACAGCTGACAGTGCATACTGCAGCTTTTATTTGCTCAGCCAAGTCCGTAAGATAAGCAGAGCCGTCAAAGTTATCACAGCAGACCGATGCATGATACTGCAGATAGTATTCGCTCAGATTTCCCAGCGCGTCCTGCAGCGAAACCGCGTCGTAGTCAATAGCCGGATGTTGAAGTGAACTCTGACCATCCCGCAGCGCCATGGCCAGATCTTCCAGTCCTTCTCCGCATAGCGCACTGATGCTGAGAACCTTAGCCTGAGGATACCGTTCCCGGAGCCATCGAAGGTTTTCGGCAATGGCAGACGCATCTAAAAGGTCGCACTTGTTTAGCACAATGAGTTCAGCCTCCATGAGCTGATTGTCACAGATGACTGCCTGATCGGAATCAGGAAAACTGCGAAGAACTGCGATGTTCTCCGGCTCCGTTAACACTGTAAAGGGGGCGAGGCTGAACTGCCCGGGAAACTTTTCTGTAAGCCCGAAGTACACATGCTCCATTGCACCGACGCCGAAACCGGGGATATCTGAGATTACCAGCTCGCAGCCGTTATCGTAGTATGCATTGAGACGTTCAGCCAGAAGCTCGTTGCAGAAGCAGATACATTCATCCGTGATTTGAGAAGCATTGCAGCCGCTCAGCATTGCATAGCGGTGATCCGCAAGTGTTACTCCTTCGCCGAGGTCATTGGAGATCATGGCGGCTTTCGCATAACGCATTGTATAGTATCGGGTCAGCGCCATCATAGCGGTAGTCTTTCCGGAACCAAGAAAGCCGCTGAATACAGCATATTTTTTCATTTCCTTTATTCACTCCCTGTCCGCATAAATCATACAGGAATCGGCAGGAAAAAACAAGAAGAAAGAGAAAAGAGGATCAAGATCGCCCGTTGCAATTTGCGTCTCGCCGTGATAAACTTAAATATCTTTTTATTTAAAGCGGGGACAAAGCAATGCAGACGCATTATGAAAAATGGTACAGCCCGGCGCTCGGCCGGGATATGGAGCTGAAAGTATACGGACACGGGGGTAAGCCCGTGATGTATATCCCATGTCAGGATGGTCGGTTCTTTGATTTCGAGAACTTCGGCATGACTGGAGCCTGGGCGCCGTTTATTGAGTCGGGGCAGGCGACAGTGTTCGCCGTAGATACGCTGGACACTGAAACATGGTCAAACAAGGGCGGAAACCCTTACTGGAGAATCCGCAGGCATGAGGCCTGGATGCAGTATCTGACGGATGAGGTTATACCTTATATTCGAAATTACTGCCGCGGCTTCGGGTGGCAGGTCGACCCGGGCGTAATGGCCTTCGGATGCTCCCTCGGTGCGACGCACGCAGTCAACCTCTATTTTCGTTTTCCGCAGCTGTTTGACGGGCTGCTGGCACTCAGCGGTCTGTACAATGCAGACTATGGTTTTGACGGGTACATGGACGAGGCGGTTTATCTCAACTCGCCCGTTCACTATCTCCCGAATATGCCTTCTGACCATCCATTCCTTTCACTCTACCGTGAACATCGTGCGGTAATTTGTGTGGGTCAGGGGGACTGGGAGCTGCCGGACTCCACTCGCGAACTGCACCATATCCTCCTGAACAAAGGCATTCCTGCCTGGGTGGACTACTGGGGTTACGACGTTCAGCATGACTGGCCGTGGTGGTTCAAACAGGTAGCCTACTTTGTTCCGGAACTCCTCAAATAGAAAGAAGTGAAACTATGAAAAACGTAATATTCATCTCGCCGAATTTTCCTGTAAATTACTGGCATTTCTGCCACGAATTGCGCTATGACGGCGTTAATGTCCTCGGCATCGGCGACCAACCCTATGACGAGCTGAGCTATGAGCTCAAGGACTGCCTGACGGAGTACTATAAGGTGAATTCGCTCGAAGACTACGACCAGGTATACCGTGCAGTAGCATTCTTTGCATTCAAGTACGGACGGATCGACTTTCTGGAATCAAACAATGAATATTGGCTGGAGCAGGATGCTCATCTTCGGACTGACTTCAATATTCCAGGCGGTTTCCGCGTCGAAGACGTGCCCCGCATCAAGTTCAAGTCCGGTATGAAAGAGTATTACCGACGCGCGGGGATCCCTACTGCACGATTCCATATGGTCGGCGACTCGGAAGGCTGCCGCGCGTTTATCGAGGAAGTCGGTTGGCCGGTCATTGTTAAGCCGGACAACGGTGTTGGTGCTGTTGCTACCTATAAGCTTAACAACGATGGAGAACTTTCCGCTTTTCTGGCGGAACGAGACGGCCGCTTCCCGTATATCATGGAGGAATTTATCGACGGACAGATCAATTCATACGATGCCATTATCGATTCGCACGGCGAGCCGATCTTCGAAACGGGAAACATCACAGGCATTGCAATCATGGATATCGTTAACAACCACGATAATTCCATTTATCATATTCTGAAGGAGCTGCCCGAAGACACGCGTGCCTACGGCAGGGCGGCAGTTAAGAGCTTTGGCGTGAAAAGCCGCTTTGTACACTTTGAGTTTTTCCGACTTAATCGGGATCAGCATATCGGAAAAAAGGGAGAACTTGTCGCGCTTGAGGTGAACATGCGCCCCAGCGGCGGCTATACACCGGATATGATCAACTTTGCCCACAGCACCAACGTATACAAAATCTGGGCGGATATGGTGGCGTTTGACCGGTCTGAGATGCCTGTTGGACAGCACCGCTTCTGCGCATGCGTTGGTCGGCGTGACGGCAAACATTTCCGCTACAACCACGAGGAACTTGCAGCCCGTTATACGAAAGAGATGAGAATGATGGAACGTCTGTCGCCGGCGTTGGCTGAGGCGATGGGGGATCAGCTTTTTATGGCCGTCTTTGATACACAGGAGGAACTGGATGCCTTCTACAGGGACGCGACCGAGTGCGTGTAAACCGATGTTTAGTGCCGGTGAATACAAAAGAGAGACCGCAATCTGAGAACTAATTACAGTTTTAACAAATAATTCTCCGCATAATAGGAACTGCCTGCACCGCAAAGAACACTAAATGCGAATTATATAGATGACAGACTAGAATAATACGCAAATTGCGAACTAGCTTCATTGGAGGCCTCGATACAGCTTGATAAAGATATCATTGAAATAATACAGACTGGGGACAGGAGTATTGAGATGAACAGGATCAGGGAGCTGCGGCTTGTACACGGATGGACACAGACCCAACTTGGAAAACACATCGGCGCGGCAAAATCAACTGTCTCCGGTTATGAGACGGAGGAAAGACAGCTGACACCGGAGATGATCGGCATGCTGTGTGACCTTTTCGGCTGTACGGCAGACTATCTTCTTGGCCGAAGCGATGAACCTTACGCAAAACTCAGTGCGGAGGATGGACTCCTTGTCCGAACATATCATACACTCCCACCGGAAATCCGTCGTGCTATTGACCTGCTTATGCTTCCGTATCTGCCGGCAACAAGAGATGGGAAATAACATCACTCAGTAGCTGTTACCGCTTTATGTTCATGATGGTTTATAGCCAAATCGGGAAAGGAGCCCGTGATGAAAACCGTATTTGATCCGCTGGAACAAAGATATCCGTCTCAGCGATATCCGATCTATGCCCACGGCGGGATGGTTAACTGTTCCAGTCCTCAGGCTTCAGCTGCAGGACTCTCTGTGTTGCGCAAAGGCGGCAATGCCATGGATGCTGCGGTTGCAGCGGCAGCAGCCTTAACAGTTGTGGAGCCCACCGCCAACGGACTCGGCTCCGATGCATTTGCGCTGGTCTGGTCTGAGAAAGAGGGACGGCTCTTTGGGCTCAACTGCAGCGGATCAGCGCCTATGCTTCTGTCCGCTGAGCGTGTCATAGCAGACGGCAGAGACTGCAGTGGGAAAATGCCCGCATTGGGATGGACACCAGTGACGGTTCCCGGCGCACCGAAAGCCTGGGCGGAACTTAACAGCCGGTTCGGAAAGCTCACTCTGACGGAAGATCTGGCTCCGGCCGTAACCTATGCCAGAGAAGGCTATCCCTGTGCGCCAAATCTGGCACAGCTGTGGACAAATGCCGCCCATCAATATAAGAAAGCATTGACGGGACCGGAATTTGAACCCTGGTTTAAAACCTTTGCGCCGGATGGAAAAGGTGTGGAAGCCGGAGACATTATCCGTCTGCCGAACCATGCGGAAACCCTTGAAGCTATCGGTGAGACCTGCGCGGATGTGTTCTATCGCGGTGAGATTGCAAAGAAGATCGATGCGGAAAGCAGAAAATTCGGCGGATATCTGCGGTGGGAAGATATGAGCAGCTTCGAGGCGCGGTGGGTAGAACCCATCCGTTTGGATTACCGTGGATATGAAGTCTGTGAAATCCCGCCAAACGGTCAGGGTATAGTGGCTTTGATGGCGCTGAACATCCTGAAAGAATTTGAGTTTTCTGAGAAGGACTGTGTTGAAACATGCCATCGACAGATCGAAGCGATTAAGATGGCGTTTGCAGATGCATTTCAGTATGTGACGGATCCTGCAGATATGCAGATTGATTTCAATAGACTGATAGACCCTCGCTACGGCGCACAGCGTGCCGCTGAGATGAGGGGGCGTGCACAGGTTTGGACACATGCGATCCCTCCAAAGAGCGGAACGGTGTATCTTTGCTGTGCAGACCGAGAGGGAAACATGGTCTCATATATCCAGTCCAACTACATGGGCTTCGGGTCCGGCATCGTCGTGGACGGAACAGGCATCGCACTGCAGAACAGGGGAGCGGACTTCTCTCTGAACCCGGAAGACGCGAATTTCCTGAAGCCCGGGAAAAGGAGCTACCATACGATCATTCCGGGTTTTCTGATGAAAAACGGCAAGCCGGTCGGGCCATTTGGCGTTATGGGTGCATATATGCAACCACAGGGCCATGTGCAGGTGGTTATGAACTATGTTGATTTCCATCTGGATCCGCAGCAGGCGCTGGATGCGCCTCGTTGGCAGTGGATGCGTGACGGAACTGTTTCAGTAGAAACCCGATTTGACCAAAGCCTGGCCCGCGGACTGCAGCGCAGAGGACACGAACTCAGGTATGACATCGATACTCCCAGCTTCGGCAGAGGGCAGATGATTGTTCGGCTGTCCAACGGCGTACTTGTTGGCGGGACGGAGTCACGAACGGACAGTAATATTGCCTGCTTTTGATGAATTACGGATAAAGAATAAACCACGGTCTAGGCCGTGGTTTTTTTATGGGCATACAGCGCAGCAGAGTGCCAGGCACCATACACGCCGACGGTAATAAAAGAACGGATACAACTGATTTGAGAAATACCGCCTTCAATGTACAGAATTACACTTTTTTTCTGATGTACAATATGAGCACTACTGCACTGAAACACAGCAAAAGGGGATAAAACATAGACACTCTCCTCTGCAGTAAGCAGTATTATTATGTTATGTAACAAGTATCATGTACTATATTACTTGATATCAAACTTTCACGTTTAGATACAGAGATAATTAAGTGCTTTCGCCTATAGCTTGGGGATCTTTGCAAAACCTTAATGCTGGCGCAGAAGATATTACCCATTTTTAAGAAAGAATTTGGCATAATGAAACCATACGGTGGAGAACTGCACATTTCTTGTGTTTTTCCGGGACTATGCGATATAATGGCATCTGTAATCCATGGTCGGGCTGCTTCCCAGCGGTTTGACGGGACAGTAAGGAGGAATAAAACGTGGAAACAATACTTGCCTGCCTGTCGCCTTCCCCCTCCAATCCAAAGATACTTCGTGCAGCAGCAGATATGGCAGGAAACAGTGACGAGCTGATTGCACTGTTCATTGAGACGCCGCAGATCCAGAGGCTTGCTGATGCAGATCGGCGAAGGCTGCAGGAAAACATGCAGACGGCAGAAAAGCTCGGCGCTGTGATCCAGACTCTAAGCGGGGACGATGTGCCCTTTCAGGTCGCAGAGTATGCAAGGATGGCAGGAATTCGAAAAATTGTACTGGGGCAGAGTGACTTTAAACCTTCGATTATGCCGACGCAGAAGAGTCTGACAGACCGCCTGGCAGAGTATCTTCCTGATGCGGAGATCCATGTCATCCCGGACAGGAAACGGGGAATATACTTTCCACCACACAGGGAAGCTGTCAGCAGGCGCCGTATCGGAATAGATATCTTTGCTACACTGTTGATGCTGATCTCTGCGACGCTGATCGGTACACTCCTGCATGGCGCAGGTCTGTCCAACTCCAGCATCATGATGGTATATCTTTTGTGTGTCCTCCTTGTCGCGGTTATTGCTTCACACCGCGTTTACAGCATCACAGCAGCAGTTGCTTCGCTGTTTCTGTTTAATTATTTCTTTGTTGAGCCCAGATATTCGCTGATCGTATATGAGCCGGGATACCCGGTCAGTTTTATAGTCATGTTTCTGACGGCAGTAATCGCAGGCACTCTCGCGAACAAACTGAAACAGACGGCATATCAGGCGGCTCAGACCGCATTCCGAACCCAGATCATCTCGGATACGGCACAGCTTCTGGCAAAGGCAGAGAGCAGGGAGGAAATTCTCCGGGTCTGCGCAGAACAAAGTGCAAAACTACTGGGCCGCGGAGTGATCCTGTATGAGGTAATTGGGGAGATTACGGTCAAACGCTTTTCCGTGCCGGAGAATGCTGCCGTGCCGCCGGAGGAAGAGGCACTCCCGACAGAAAGCCTTGCGCTTGGAAAGGCTGAAAACTGGTGCTATCCGCTGTACGTTCAGGACAAGCTGTATGCGGTGTTGCAGGTTACAGAACATAACCCACCTCCCGAACTGCCGATACAGAACACGCTGACCTCTGTTTTGGGTGAATGTGCACTGGCACTGGAGAACGAGAAGAACGCGAGGGAAAAGAACGAGGCCGCTGTCATTGCGGAGAATGAGCGGCTGCGCGCCGACCTGCTGCGGAGCATATCGCACGATCTTCGCACGCCGCTTATGTCCATAACCGGCAACGCAGGAGCTTTACTGGCTGATGAGAAACGATACTCAGAGAAGACACGCCACAGGCTGTACTCGGATATCTATGAAGACTCGCTGTGGCTGACAGATCTTGTTGAAAACCTCCTTGCAAGTACAAGGCTGGAGGGCGGGGCTGCCAATCTACGACTTTCGGACGAGTTGGTTGAAGATATTTTCGCTGAGGCGGAGGCACATATTCACGCGGATAAAGACCACAGACTGATCATTGAAACGCCTGCAGAACTTCTGATGGTTCACGCAGACTCAAGGCTGATTGTACAGGTGCTTGTCAATCTGATCGGCAATGCATTGAAGTACACACCATCCGGGGCGACAATCAGACTCTCAGCATCGCGGAAAGACGATATGGCTGTCATATCCGTTGCCGACAATGGTCCGGGGATCTCTCCGGAGGAAAAAGAAAGGGTCTTCGAAATGTTCTATGTCGGGAAAAACGCTGTATCCGCAGGACGTAAGAGCCTCGGGCTTGGACTTGCGCTCTGTAAAACGATAGTAAATACGCATGGAGGGGAGATTTGGGTGGAAGACAATAAACCAAATGGTTCCATCTTTTCTTTTACGCTTCCTGTCGAGGAGGTATCGCAGAATGGATAAATGGAAAATCATGGTGGTGGAGGATGACGCACCCGTTCGGCATCTGATCACGGCGTCACTTTCAGCGGAGGATTATACTGTGCTTTCTGCTGAGACTGCAGCCAGTGCGATACAGCTTGCGGCCACACAAAACCCGGATATCATTCTACTTGACCTGGGGCTTCCGGACGGGGACGGTGTTGAGGTAATTGAGAAAATCCGGCTCTGGGCAGAGACACCGATTATTGTTATCAGCGCGAGGGAAGAAGACACCGATAAAATTGAGGCGCTTGATGCGGGAGCGGACGATTACCTGACAAAACCTTTTTCGGTAGCAGAGCTTTTGGCTCGTCTCCGTTCGACCCAGAGACGTCTGACACACCTGGCAGCTGGAAATTCCGAAGCGTTATTCAGAAACGGTGATCTGGTTATCGACTACGCTGCCGGCTGTGCCTATCTTGCGGGACAACAGTTGAAGCTGACACCTATCGAATATCGGCTTCTGTGCCTTCTGGCACAGAATGTGGGAAAGGTTCTGACCCACAAATTCATTACACAGAAGGTATGGGGTGTAGGCTGGGAAAACAATATTGCCTCACTGCGCGTGTTTATGGCGACCCTTCGGAAAAAACTGGAGGGAGCGCCAGATTCCCCCATGTATATTCAGACACATATCGGTGTCGGATACAGAATGCTGAAGATCGATTAAGCAGGGAGTGAACATTAGGCAGAGCAGGAGGGAAAAAACTATGAAACAGAATAAGCACGTACAATCCGGCTTCCTGCTGGCATCACTCGGTATGATCTACGGAGATATCGGAATATCTCCACTCTATGTGCTGAAATACATTGTACAGGAGTGTGAGGACGCACGGAACATCAGCGAACCTCTGGTCCTCGGGTCCGTGTCACTCATCCTGTGGTCTTTGCTGCTTTTGACTACAGTGAAGGGTGTGCTCCTTCTTCTGCGGGCGGACAATCAGGGAGAAGGCGGACATTTGGCGCTGTATGCGCTTGTGCGGGAATACGGACGCTGGCTTCTCATTCCTGCAGCGCTTGGGGCAGCAGCGCTGCTTGCAGATTCAGTGCTGACTCCGGCTCTGTCACTTACTGCTGCTACAGAAGGTGGCCGTACGGTAGCGCCTGCACTTTACACCTGGCTGAACTCACGCAAGGTTGTATTTCTTGTGATTGCACTGCTTTCGGTACTCTTCTTTTTTCAGAGTTTCGGCAGCAGGAGTACAGGCCGGTTACTTGGTCCCATCATGCTGGCGTGGTTTCTTTTCATCGGAATTGCAGGTGCAGTTCAGCTTTCACACGTCCCCTCTGTTCTTCGCGCTTTTGATCCAAGATTCGGTATCCGTATACTTTTCAGTTCAGGAAATCCGCTCGGCTTCTCGCTGTTGGGACTTGTATTTCTAGCCGTAACAGGCACGGAGATTCTTTATGCCAATCTTGACTTTGGCGGGAGAAAATCTATAACGCAAGTCTGGCCTTTTGTACTGCTCTGCCTTTTCCTGAGCTACCTTGGTCAGGGGGCCTGGCTGTTAAAGCACCCGGATATCGCTATGGGAACAGCAGATCCGTTCTTCCAGATGCTGCCAGCAGCATCTCGTCTGCCAGCAGTGCTTCTTGCTCTCGCCGCAGCCTGGGCAGCCTCACAGACTGTAATCAACGGCACGTTCACACTTGTATCAGAGGCAGTTCGCCTGGATCTTCTTCCGCCACTGGAGATCCGCTATCCTTCCGACTCCATCATGCAGGAATACATACCTGCGGTTAATACCCAGATGTGGGTTTTCAGCTGCGCGGCTGTTGTTGTCTTTCAGAGCGGGCAGCAGATGGCATCGGTATATGGAATGACCATTGCAATTTCCATGCTGATGACTACCATGATGCTGTTCATGTTTATGCGCGCAAAGAGCCCTGGAGCGTGGCCGCTTCACTTGCTGCTCATACTGTTCGGAATTATGGAGGCGGTTTTCCTGACAGCGAGTCTTGAAAAGCTCCTGACGGGCGGTATGATAACGCTTCTGCTTACACTGTTCCTGCTGGCAGCCATGCTTTCCTGGAATAGGGCAGAAGAGATTGAGAGACGGTTCTCCAAAAAGCTGCCAATATGCGATTTTATCCCTCAGCTGGATAATCTTCGTTCTGATACGGACATAGTAAAGCTCACGGACAACCTGGTATATCTCGACAGAGAAGAAATACCGGAGACGATCGACCAGGCCATTCTGTATTCTATCCTGGATCGGGGACCGAAGCGGGCACAGGCATACTGGTTTATCAGAATCAGAACAGTCGGTGAGCCATACGTAGAACGCTACCAAGTGGAGACCTTCGGTACGGACTGCGTTTTCAGAGTAGAACTGGATCTCGGTTTTAAATGCAGCAGACCTCTCACCTGGTATCTGAGGGAAGTGTTCCTGGATATGGAGAGACAGGGGCTTACCTCAATCCACAGAAAGAACCACTTTGTCAGCGAAGAGTCTGAACTTGGAACGTTCCGTTATTGTATTCTGCGCAGATACGCGACCGGCATTGAACAATTGAGCACCACTGAGCTGTGGGCTCTGCGAATCCGACACATCCTCGAGGGACTGGCCGGACTTCGTGAGGAGTGGTACACAGACAAGGACACAAATGTTGAGGTTGAACGCATCCCCCTGTCACTGAGCGAAGAAAGCTCCGGCATCCGGATCCAGCGTGTGTTCAGAAACGGGGAGGAGCAGACACTTCATACGGAGGAGTGACACTATGCGGATTGTGATTGCTGGCGCAGGGAAAATGGGAATGGCAATTGCCCGGCAACTGTGCAGGGAGGGGCACGACCTGACCCTGATAGATCAGCGGCAGGACAAGGTAGACAACGCAGTAAACAGCCTGGATGTGATCGGATGTAGAGGCAGCTGCGCCGCTCCGGGGACACTAACGGAGGCAGAGGTGGGGCTTGCAGATCTGTTCATTGCAGCGACAGGAACAGACGAGGCAAATCTGATTGCTTGCCAGTTCGCAAGGAGAATGGGCGCACGCCACGTAATTACGTTGCTTCGCAACCCTGTATATATCGAGAATACGGAACTTCTGAAAGAGACGATGGAAATGTCCTTCTCCATCCATCCGGACTATGTGACTGCGGAGGAAATCTCCCGCGTGCTGCAGTTTCCGGCTGCGATACGCGTGGAGTCCTTTCCGGACTGCCGACTTGAGATCGTTACATTTCGGATTGAGGATAACAGCAGGCTGGATGGACTGCCGCTTCGCAAACTGGGGGAGCGGTTCGGTCAGAAGATCCTTGTTTGCTGCGTTGAGCGTGGCGACAAAGTTCAAATCCCCGGTGGAGACTTTATCCTTCTGGCTGGCGACCGAATTTCGGTGACCGGACCTCACGGGGCTTTGCGTCGCTTCTTCATTTCTGCAGGAGCGTACAAAAAACCGGTAAAGAATGTGATTCTTCTTGGAGGTAGCCGAAGCGCCGTACATTTGACCAGACTGTTGGAGAGTACGGGTGTGGACGTCACAATAATAGAACATGACAGTGATCGATGCCAGGCTCTGGCTGAGCAGTTAAAGAATACAAGCATCCACTGTGCTGATGGAACAGATACCTCTGTTCTGCAGGAAAACGGTATTGCCCATGCGGACGGGTTCGTGGCGCTTACAGGGTATGACGAAGATAATATTATCATCGGACTCTACGCAAGCAAAATCGGAGTCGGCAAAGTGATTGCCAAAGTGAACAATGCAAAATTTGTTGAGATTCTGCGGGATATCTCACCGGATACTACGCTTTCTCCGCAGCAGCTGGTGGCAGAACGAATCTCCGGATACGTGCGCGGCCTGGAGCATGCCTCAGAGAAAAGCACCATAGAAGCGCTCTATTATCTCGGAGATCCGCGCGTGACCGCAACGGAGTTTGTTGTCGGTACAAAAACTGCATGCGCAGGAAAAGCACTGAAGGATCTGCGTCTGCAAATCGGTGTTCTGCTCGCTGCAGTGATTCGGAGAGGTAAAAGCTATCTACCGGACGGGCATACGGTACTTCTCCCCGGGGACCGCGTGATTGTAGTTACGGCAAACAGAACAATTGTGGAGCTGGATGATATTCTGTCCGCTGCGGGTAAAGGCGCATGAATACCAGAGCAGTGGGAAACATCCTCGGAAAAGTGCTTCTCGCAGAGGCTGCGTTGTTGCTGTTGCCTCTCATAACAGCTGCGCTTTATGGGGAGTCCGTTCTTCCATTTATTTATACGATCGCCCTTCTGCTGTCTGCCGGAGGCTGCCTGAATGCGTTGAAACCTGGAACCGCGGAACTGTTCGCTCGTGAGGGTTTTGTCTGTGTCGGGCTGTCCTGGGTACTGATGTCAATTTTCGGAGCGCTGCCGTTTGTTTTTTCCGGGGATATTCCGAGCTATATCGACGCTCTGTTTGAAACAATCTCGGGCTTTACAACTACCGGGGCAAGTATACTCAACAATCCGGAACTGCTAAGCCGGGGCTGCATGTTCTGGCGCCTGTTCACGCACTGGATCGGCGGAATGGGTGTGCTTGTGTTTATTGCGGCTATCCTGCCGATTTCCGGAGATCATTATATCCATATCATGAGAGCCGAAGTCCCGGGGCCTACAGTTAGCAAGCTGGTGCCGCGCGTAAGGAAAACCGCCCGGATCCTGTATCTGATCTATTTAGGGCTTACACTGCTGGAGTGCATCTTGCTTTTGCTGGGACGGATGAGCTTTTTCGATGCGCTTACCCATTCGTTCGCAACCGCGGGGACGGGAGGCTTCTCTACAAGGGCAGAGAGCATTGGCGCTTACCACAGTTCTTATATCGAAATGGTGATTGCGGTATTCATGCTGCTGTTTGGCTGCAACTTTAATCTCTTTTATCTGATTCTTCTTGGACAGAGCGCTGAAGCCGCGCGCAGTGAAGAACTGCGCGCCTACCTCGGAGTAATCGCAGCCTCTGTGGCAGTGATTGCGGTAAATATTGCCGGACTCTGCGGTGGAGCACTCAGTGCATTGCGATACTCGTTCTTTCAGGTTATGACGGTACTGAGTACCACGGGATTTTCCACCTGCGACTTTGATAGCTGGCCGGAGCTCTCCCGTTGGATATTGGTGCTGCTGATGTTTATCGGCGGCTGCGCAGGTTCAACAGGCGGCGGGATGAAAGTATCAAGGATCGTTATCCTGATGAAGTCCTATGCTGCCGAGTTAAAGCGGATGATCCACCCGACCCGCGTCAAACGGATCTGGTTTGAGGATCGTGCGGTCAGCGAACAGACAGTGCGCAGTGTCCATGTCTTCTTTTTTGTATATTTGCTGGCAACGGGCTTGGGGGTTTTAATCCTGACTCTGGACGGAAAAGACCTTAGCACCAATCTGACTGCATCGATCGCGTGCATCTCCAATGTGGGGCCGGGACTCTCAGCGGTTGGCCCAACCGGAAATTACGCTTTTTTTTCAGTGCTTTCCAAGCTGACGCTGTGTTTCGAAATGCTCCTGGGACGGCTTGAGATTTTCCCGATGCTGTTTCTGCTTACGCCCAGCGTGTGGAAAAAACGGTAGAAATACGAGCAAGGAAACAGGACAAAAGACTGCAATATTAAAGAGGTGGCTGTCGATCAGCGGCCTCTTTTTCGTGACAGATACAAATACTTGTTAAAATGCATAAAAATATGAAAGCAATTTCGTCATGCTGCATACTATTCGGTAATTGAAGGAGAAGAGCAACTGTGTTAAAATATTAATAAGCTGGTATTGATACCAACACTTGGAAATATTAGACGACAAAGGAGGAATGAAAGATGCCCAAATATGATATTGTGGTCGTGGGCGCCGGAAATGCCGGAATGTCCGCGGCCCTGCAATGTCAGCTGGCGGGAAAAAAGACACTGCTGATTGAGAAGCACAATGTGCCGGGCGGTGCCGCCACAAGCTTTGTTCGCGGCCGTTTTGAGATTGAACCGTCCCTGCACGAACTGTGCGACTTCGGCCCCGACGACAACCCCGGAGACGTTCGCAACATCCTGGATTCGTACGGTGTTAAGCTGGACTGGTTCGAGTGTAAGGACTGCTTCCGCATTGTATCAAAGTATTCGGACGGAACACCCATGGACGTCACTATGCCTGCTGGAATCGATGCTTTCATCGACAAAATGGAGGAGTACGTCCCCGGCTCCAGAGAAAAGATGGTTCTGCTGTTCGACCTGTTCCAGGAGGTGCTGGATGGCATCGCCTACATCACGGCGTCCAAGGGCAACGCGGACTCAAAGGTCCTCCAGGCCGAGTACCCGGATATGCTGCGCACCGGTGCGTACAGCACCAAAAAAGTCTTTGATGCGCTGAAGCTCCCCAAAAAGTGTCAGGATATCCTGTCTACATACTGGAGTTATCTTGGCGTTGATATGGAGCATCTTGCTTTCATTCACTATGCGGCTATGGTACACAAGTATATTTCTCGCAGCGCATATATACCGGCCCACACCTCACACCAGCTGTCTACGGCCATGGTGGAGCGATTCCGTGAACTGGGCGGCGACATCTGGTTCAACTGCCGTGCGGAGGAATTCCTCTTCGACGGAGATAAACTCTGCGGTGTGCGAACCAACCTCGGCGTGATCGAATGCGACTACTGCCTCGCAAATATCAACCCTGATCTCATCTACGGTAAAATGATGCCGAAGGAACTGATACCCGAACGCGAGAAAAAGCTCTCTGCAGCCCGCGGTCGAATCATGGGCGGCCGCATGTACACGGCATATTTCTGCCTGGACGCTTCGCCGGAGGAGCTGGGGATCAAGGACTACAGCATCTTTCTATCCAGCACAGCGGATTCCGCGGTGGAGTATAAGAGAATACAGGGCGGCATGAAGACCAATGACTACTCCATATTCCTCTGCTATAACATCGTAAACCCGGAATTCTCACCGCCGGGTACCTGCGTCTGCAGCTTCACCACTTTTGGTGCGCCAGATGAATGGGGCGAACTCAGGCAGGAAGACTACTTCAGATTCAAGACCGAGGGCGTAAAAAAGATGCTGCGTATTCTAAAGGAAAAAACCGACATCGATCTGACCGGACATATCGAGGAGATGGAAGTGGCTTCTCCATGGACTTTCGCCCGCTTCCTGGGTGTACCGGAGGGCTCCGTCTATGGCTATGAGACCAGAGACTGGGATGGCATGATGGCGCGTATGATGATGCTTGGCAGCGATTATCCCATCAAAGGACTTCGCCCGATCGGCGCTGCCGGCCCGCGCGGCGACGGCTATTCCGCCACCATCATCTGCGGCCAGCTGATGGCTGCCAATGCCCTCAAGGATCTGATGGAATGGGAAGGAGGGAAACAGTAATGGCTGATCTGAACATCAAGGTGGGCCTTATCGGCAAACTCGATATGCTCAAGTTCAAAAACATGGCCAAGAACAGAGAAAAAGCAATCCAGGCTGCTCCTGCGGCGGAGGTTAGCGGGATCTTCCCAGTGAATGAAAACGCGAAAACGCTCCACCCGGATTATCTGGAACTGGTCATCGATAACATTATTGCGCGCAAAGACGCAAAAACATTTGTGCTGAAAAGCACGGACGGGCAAGTGCTTCCGTATTTCCGCGCAGGGCAGTATCTCTCACTCAAGCTTCCGATGGATGGCAGCTTTGTCACAAGATCTTACTCGCTCTGTTCCTCACCGAAGGAGGCGAAAGGTGGCAATTATGCGATCACCGTCCGTGCCAATCCCGGTGGATTTGTGGCAGACCGGCTTCTGCGTGAGAAGAAGGTCGGAGACAGACTGATCAGCTCCGGACCGCAGGGCTTCTTCTATTACGAGGATCTGCGCGATGCGAAGAAAGTCATCGGACTGGCAGGCGGCTCCGGCATCACTCCGTTTCTGTCCATGGCCCGCGCTATCTGCGACGGAATTGAGGACTTCGAACTGACGCTGCTCTACGGTTCCCGTACGGAGGAAGATATTCTGTTCCGTGGCGAATTGGATGAAATTGCCCGAATCTGCCCAAAGTTCAAGGTGATCCACGTCCTGTCCGAGGAGGAGAAGGAAGGATTTGAGAAGGGCTTTATTACGGCGGAGATGATCGAAAAATACGCGCCCGAAGTTGAGGAATATTCCGTGTTTCTCTGCGGACCGGAGGCCATGTATCGCTTTCTGAAACCGGAGATCGCGAAACTCGGTCTTCCGGAGCGGCTCTTCCGCCGTAAGCTGATCGATGTTACCAAGACACCGTGGGAGTGTGAAGGCTATCCGGAAGATATAAGAGGAAAGGAATTCAGCATTGTTGTCCGTCAGGGACCGCAGGAGTGGACGGTACCCGCATCCTCGGACGAGCCGGTGCTGGTGGCCGTTGAGCGAGCCGGTATCAAGGCCCCGTCACGCTGCCGTGCGGGCGAGTGCGGCTGGTGCCGATCCCGGTTGCTGGAAGGCACGGTATTCGTGCCGCAGGAGAATGAGATGCGTCGTTGGGCAGATGTGCACTACGGATATATCCATCCCTGCTGCAGTTTCCCAACATCTGATCTGGTATTGGAGATTCCCGGAGAATTCTTCTGAGTTTACTGAGTGGCAGGCCGGGAATGGATTTCACCGGCCTGTCATACGGTGATGGGAATATTGATATGTATAAGGAGGAAGCATGCGAAAGTTTGATGTAATTGTGATCGGCGCCGGCAACGGCGGGTTGTCGGCGGCAACCTATCTGGCGACAGAAGGGAAGAAAGTCCTGGTACTGGAGAAGCACAACCTGCCCGGTGGCTGTGCAACCAGTTTTCGGCGGGGCAATTATGAGTTTGAGGCGACGCTTCACGAGCTTTGCCAGATGGGCGATGGAAAGGAAGGAAGGCCGCGCGGTGCAGTTCGCAATCTCCTGGAAGACCGATATAAACTGGACGTTGAGTGGTGTGCGGCGAACGAGTCATTTGCTTCAGTGGCGACGGATCCGGATGGCTTTAACGTCTCGATGCCGGCTGGTGTACAGGCCTTCATCGATGAGATGGAGCGGAATGTTCCAGGCAGCAGAGAGTCAATGACGACCGTACTGGAGCTGGGCAGAATGCTGCATGACGGTGTGGACTGGCTTGCGGCCCACAACAACGAACCCTCCCCGCCGGCAAAGGTGGAGATGCTCCTCAAGTATTACGACCTGATGCGTGTGGTACCGGTTTCCACGGAGGAGATGCTGGACCGGATCGGTGTACCGGAGAAGGCGAAGCGTATCTTTGAATCCTACTGGACCTATGTTTCGGCTGATTCCACGAATATGAGCTTCGCAGTCTATACTTATATGACCTATGTGTATCTGACACACCTGCCCTGGTTCGCGAAAAACCGCAGCCATGAGATCTCCATGGCGTTCGACGCGAGGATCCGAGAACTGGGCGGCGAAATCTGGTACAACACTGAGGTAAAACGTATTGATATCCGGGGAAACAAGGTGCACGGCGTTCAGCTGGACACAGAAGAGTATATCCCGTGTGAATGGGTGATCTCAAATCTCATGCCGCATGTGGTGTTTGACCGCATGGTGGATCACGCGGAGATCCCGAAGCGCAATCTGCAAATGATGAACGCGCAGAAGCTGGCTCAGGCGGCCTTCACCGTCTACCTAGGGCTGGATGCATCCGCAGAGGAGCTTGGCCTGAAAAACTACGATACCTTTATGCGTTATACCCCGGATAACCGGAAGCAGTACCTGTCCTCGGACAGCATTGAGACACACCGGGATATCACCTGCACGGTGCTCACCAACGCCCTGCCGGACGCAGCAGGACCTGGCAGAGCATTTATCCAGTTTTCAAAGTTCTATACCGGAGACGCTTTTGAAGCGATCAGGGAAGAAGACTACTTCAAGGTAAAGGACCGTATCGCGCGCGAGTGCGTGGAACGGTATGAGGAAGTGACGGGTGTTGATCTTCAGAACCACATTGAAGAGATCGTCGTTGCTTCTCCGATGACCTGGGCGCGTTATCTGGGCACGCCGAAAGGGGACGTCTACGGCTATGAGCCTGCAGGCTGGGACGGCATGTTCCCGCGTGTGCAGTCCGGACATAAGGAAGACTACACGGTGCAGGGACTGCGCTTTGTCGGCGGTCACGGAACGCAGATGGACGGCTACTCTCAGGCCTATCTCTCCGGAGCGGAGCAGGCGCGGTATATGCTTCTGGACATGAAGAAGGAGGGCAAGTAAGATGGCAAAGTATTCCTATGATAAGAAGGCTCTGAAAGGCCTGACGCCGTTCCCGTTCCTTGGCGAGGTCAAGACCAGAACGGCGGCCATCGAGGCTGCTCCGGCAACACTGCCAAAATCCATCTATAATCCGAATATCCTGGCAAAGAGACTGCATCCCGCGGTTCAGCACTGCATTGTGAAGAAGATTGTAGACCATGGCGATGCAAAAAGCTTTACCCTTGTTCCGGACATCGCAAAGGGAACGAGCGAGATGGCATATTTCCGGGCAAGCCAGTATGTCTCCGTCGCACTTAACATTGACGGTGCAATCGTACATAAGCCATACACCATCCGCTCCGGCCCGCAGGACGCCCTCGGAACGGAGAATACCAGTTATACTCTCACCATCAAGCTGACCAATCCGGCCTATGCTTCGGCGCATATCCTCAGCACATGGAAAGAAGGGGATGAGGTTGACATTTCCGGGCCTCTCGGTGATTTCTATTATCAGGATCTGCGGGATGCAAAGCATGTAATCGCGATTGCTGGCGGATCCGGCATTCCGCCGTTCTATTCCATGGCGGCTGCGATTGTGGCCGGAATCGAAGACTTCGATATGACCATCCTGTACGGCTCGCGCAAAGCGGACGGGATCCTCCTTAAAGAGGAGATTGAAGCGCTTGCAGCAAAGAGCAACGGACGCGTCAGGGTGATCCACGTGCTTTCCGAGGAGGAGAAGGAAGGATACGAGCACGGTTTTATTACCGCAGACCTGATAAGGAAATACGCACCGGAAGGGGATTATTCCGTATTTATGTGCGGACCCAAGGCCATGTATGTCTTCGGAGAGGAACAGTGCAGGGCGATGGGTCTTCCCAAACGGCGTTACCGCATGGAAATGTCCGGAGACTATATGGGCGTGGTTAACAACGCCGACTATCCCAAAGATCAGATCGGAAAGAGCTATACGCTTACCGTGGATATCCGCGGAGAGAAAACGGCCGTCCCCTGTAAGGCAGATGAGAGCCTCCTGTGGGCAATGGAGCGCGCGGGCATCAAAGCCCCCTCACATTGCCGCAGCGGTGAGTGCGGGTGGTGCCATTCCAGACTGGCAAAGGGCAAAGTCTACATCCCTGCGGAGGCAGACGGCCGACGCCTGGGCGACAAAAAGTTCGGATGGATCCATCCCTGCGTCAGCTTCCCGCTCAGCGACGTCGAACTCTGTATATTCCCTACAGCGGACTAAGCTGCCGAGCAGCGTATCAGAAAAGACCGGGGCAGTTAGAAAGACTGCCCCGGTTTTTCTTGATATATTCTGAAAGTAGAGTATAATAACCACAGCCACAGTAAGAAGGTGCTTCCGTACTTATATAGAATTCTTCGAACAGTGAAGAGAGATTTGAAATGAAACTGAGTGATCTGAAAATTGGACAAACTGCACGGGTCGAAACCGTAGGAGGAGAAGGCGCGCTTCGCCAACACTTTCTGGATATGGGACTGATCCCCGGAACGGCAGTCACGCTGGTCAAGCTGGCGCCGATGGGGGATCCGATGGAGCTGCGCATCCGCGGATACGAACTGACTATGAGAGTTGCGGACGCAGAAAGAATTGATGTGAAAGCAGTCGAGGACAGTTCCATAGAACAGAAGGACGAGAAAGAGCGGAAAAGCTCCGAGCATCCCGGCCTGGGCGAAGAAGGAAAGTTTCATCCCAAAGGTTCAGGAAATCCGCTCCCGGACGGAACGCCCCTGACTTTTGCCCTGGTCGGAAACCAGAACAGCGGAAAAACCACACTTTTTAACCAGCTTACCGGTGCCAACCAGCATGTGGGCAATTTTCCCGGAGTGACCGTTGATCGAAAGGACGGTGTGATTCGAGGACACAGCGACACCCTTATTACCGATCTGCCGGGAATATATTCCATGTCCCCCTATTCAAGTGAGGAGCTTGTCTCCCGGGACTTTGTACTGTGCGAAAAACCGAAAGCGATTATTAACATTGTGGACGCGACGAATATTGAGAGAAATCTGTATCTGACAATGCAGCTGCTGGAAATGAACGTCCCAATGGTGATCGCACTGAACATGATGGATGAGCTGACCGGAAACGGCGGAACTGTGGACATCAACGCCATGGAAGCCATGCTTGGGGTTCCGGTAGTTCCGATCTCGGCAAGCAAGAATCAGGGTGTAGATGAGCTGGTGCGCCACGCGGTGCATATCGCAAAGTATCAGGAAAAGCCGCTGAGGCAGGATTTCTGCAGCGTGGATGAGCACGGAGGTGCCGTTCACCGCGCCCTTCACGCGGTAAGCCACCTGATCGAAGACCATGCGGAGCGCGCAGGACTTCCGGTTCGCTTCGCGGCGAGCAAGCTCATTGAGGGCGACAGCAGAATCCATGAACAGCTGGACCTTGACCAGAATGAGAAAGAGATGCTGGAGCATATTATCGTGCAGATGGAGACGGAGCGTTGCCTCGACCGCGGCGCTGCCATTGCGGACATGCGCTTTGATTTCATCGAGCGGGTTTGCAACAGCTGCGTTGTAAAGCCGGGAGAGAGTCGGGAACACAGGCGCAGCCGTCGTATTGACGAGGTTCTGACCGGAAAGTTTACCGCAATCCCCGTTTTTATCCTCATTATGGGACTGGTCTTTTTCCTGACCTTTTTCCTGATCGGGCCTTATCTGCAGGATCTGCTCGCTTCGGGCATCGACGCGCTCAGCGGTCTCGCGAAACGGGCAATGGAGGCGGGAAATGTCAACCCGGCCATCCAGAGCCTGGTTATCAAGGGAATTTTTGAGGGTGTTGGAAGCGTTGTAAGTTTTCTTCCGCTGATCGTGACGCTCTTTCTGTTCCTCTCTCTTCTGGAAGACAGTGGGTACATTGCTCGCGTCGCTTTCTTCATGGACAAGCTGCTCCGGAAAATCGGACTGTCAGGACGAAGCATTGTGCCGATGCTGATTGGATTTGGCTGTACGGTTCCTGCCGTGATGTCGACGCGCACACTTCCTAGCGACAGGGACAGGAGAATGACCATTCTCCTGACACCGTTCATGTCCTGTACGGCGAAGCTCCCCATCTATAGCTTCTTCGTCAGCGCTTTCTTCCCGAGAAACAGCTGGCTGATTATTACCGGCCTGTACCTGCTTGGGATTGTGACCGGCATCCTGGTAGCGTTCCTGTACAAGAAGACACTTTTTCGCGGCGAAGCGGTTCCCTTCGTAATGGAACTGCCTAATTACCGTCTTCCCAGTGCGCGAAACGTCCTTTTGCTTCTTTGGGAAAAAGCCAAGGATTTCCTGCAGCGCGCCTTCTCTGTCATACTGATCGCAACGATTGCGGTCTGGTTCCTAAAGAGCTTTGATTTCGGCTTTAACTTTGTCGATGATCCGCAGAGAAGTATTCTAGCTGCCATTTCCGGCCTTCTGGTTCCGCTTTTCAAACCTGTGGGGCTGGGAGACTGGAGGATAGTCACTTCGCTGATCTGCGGCTTTATGGCCAAGGAAAGTGTGGTGTCTGTGATGAACCTTCTCTTTACCGGCAGCGGGGTCTCTGCCGCACTCAGCACTGCAACCGCAGCAGCCCTGCTGGTATTCAGTCTGCTCTATACACCGTGTGTGGCAGCGATCGCTTCGATCAGAAGGGAACTGGGCAGAAAATGGGCAGTCTATGTTGTTCTGTGGCAGTGTGCCGTCGCATGGTTTGCTGCGATGCTGGTGCGGCTGATTGCGCTGCTGCTGTGAGCGGGGACACGCGAACATGAACGTCTGGGATATCCTGATCCTTCTGGCAGTCGCCGCCATGGTCTGTTTAGCGATCCGGGCGATCCGATCAGGAAAATCGGGGAGCTGTCACAGTTGCTCGGAATGTACGGGAAGATGCGAGTCCTGCTCACAGCATTGCAGGAAAAGGGATGAGAGTGGTGGGAAATGATATCTACAGCATACTATGACGCTCTGCTGCAGGGGCTTGATGAAGAGGTAAGTGTAAAAAACCTTGTACATGGAGTCGCCTGGACTGCAGCGACCCTGAGCGATGGGAGATGCGGTGTGGCCATGCACACTGCAGGCGAAACGATCCCCCGTATGTTTGATACCCTGATTGGCCTTCCGATAAGTGAGGCGGGAAAAGCTATCCTCTCCTGGAACATGGAAGAGGCAAGTGAGGCTTTTGCTGCAATCAATGCTTTCTACAACCATCCTGGCTGCGGTTTCATCAGCCCGGAGTCCAAAAGCCTCGACAATATCGATCTTTCAGGTAAGAAGGTCGGCATGGTGGGATATATGATCGGCCACAGCAACATTACGGCGGAACTCCTGGCTCCGGCGGAGAAGCTGTGGATTATGGACCGCGAAGAAAAAAACGGTGCCTATCCGGACAGTGCATGTGAATTCTTTCTCCCGGAATGCGATGTGGTAATTATTACAGGGAGTGCTGCAATTAACAAGACGATGCCGCGCCTGCTTGAGCTGAGTAAAAACGCGCAGATCATCCTCACAGGTCCGAGTGTCAGCTGCTGCCCGCAGCTTTTGAATCTGGGCATCTATCGGCTGAACGGGCGCATTATTACGGATTCTGAGCCAATGCTGCAGAGAATTATCGAAAAGAGAATGTCTGTCAATAATTGGTCTGTTACTTATCAGCTGACAAGAGAATAGAACCAAACAAAAACAAGAACACCCGCTTCCCGGAAAAAAGGGGAAGCGGGTGAAATCTTTTGAGTGAAGTTTATACCAGACGAATTCGAAAACAACTGCCGGAGCCGAAGACCTTTTCCATCTCAGTACGGTAGCTCTGATAAAAGTCGGAAGGCATCAGGGCCTGGACACAGCCTGCAAAACCACCGCCATGTACACGCCAGGCGCCTTTTCCGGAAAGGAGCTTCTCACTGAGTTCGAGACCGGAGAGAAGACGGGTATCGCCGGTGGAACTGGTTACGACATTGTTCAGCAACGTCTCTGAGGACCTGCCGGAGGCATTCATCAGGCGCATGTACTCCTCTCCGTTGTGGGCTTTAAGAGCGTCACGCATGAGAGGGACACGGCGGTTTTCCTCAAAGAAATGCATGGCCCGGCGCACGGGTCGGTTAGAGAGATCCCAACCCTTGCTGAGGAATTCTTCCTCAGAGACGTCAGCCAGACAGCCGGCGTCAAACAGGTTGGCAATGTAGGTCATATCGGCGGGAATCCTTGCGTAAGAAGTGTTGAGACCGTCATGGCTTCCGCCGGTATCGGTCAGGCACATGGTCAGACCCATGTCGGAGAAATCAGAAACAATTCGCTCCATCTCATTTGTCTTCAGATCCAGGTAGAGCGTGTGACCCATAGCACAGGCAAGCTGGCTCATCAAACCGCAGGGTTTTCCGAAATGCTTGTTCTCTGCAGTCTGAGCGATACGGGCAATGACAATGTCCTCGACCTTCCCACCGTTGTACAGCTCGTTGAAGATGCGGGCAATCAGAACAGAGAAGGCGGCAGAGGAACTTAACCCAGCCCCGATCGGTATTGATGTGGAAATGTCCGCATGAAAGCCGCCGATATTCAGTCCGAGGTTCTTAAATGCATCGGCAACGCCGCGTACGAGCGCAACAGGCTTTCCAAATTCAGCCGGGCGCACTGAGAGCTGGGAAAGGCGTATGGAAATATCATCATATCCCTTGCTCCGAATGCTTACAATAGAATCTGAGGTCGCAGAAAACACCGCGCGGATATTGAGATGAATCGCCGAGACAAGAACTCTTCCGCGCTGATGGTCGGTATGATTGCCGGCCAGTTCTGTACGGCCGGGAACAGTTAAAGTAGCCAATTTACAATTCCTTTATATAACATAATAACATACAAATAATTTGAACAAACCACACAATTATTTATTCTATGATATACCAAAAATTGGGCAAAGTCAACTGCTTCTCATAAAAGAATCGAGGTAAAAAGACAAGTTTTTAACGCTTGCCTTTCTCCTTTGCACATAATATAATAACAGCTACATAGAGATAAAACGGAGGAAAGATGTAATGAAAACCGCGAATGGAATCAATCTGAGCATGCTGTGTGACTTCTATGAACTGACGATGGGAAACGGCTACTGGAAGAGCGGGATGAAGGATTGCATCACCTATTTTGACGTTTTCTTCCGAAGCGTTCCCGACGAGGGCGGATATGCGATCGCCGCAGGGCTGGAGCAGATTGTGGATTATATTCAGAAGCTCCATTTTTCCGAAGAGGATCTGGAATATCTGCGCAGCCGCGGGATCTTTGATGAGGAGTTTCTCACTTACCTGAGTGAGTTTAAATTTCATGGGGACATCTGGGCAGTTCCGGAAGGCACCCCGATTTTCCCTAGAGAACCGGTCATCACAGTGCGGGCCCCTGCCATTGAAGCACAGCTCCTGGAGACCTATATGCTTCTCGAGTTCAACCACCAAAGCCTGATTGCTACAAAGGCAAACCGCATCTGCCGCGCAGCAGAAGGAAGAACCGTTCTCGAATTTGGGTCCAGACGGGCACAGGGTATTACAGGCGCAGTGACAGGCGCGAGGGCAGCGTTCATTGGCGGTTGTGCAGGAACTGCATGTACAGTTTCCGACCAGGTATACAGTGTGCCTGCGGCCGGCACTATGGCGCATTCCTGGGTGCAGATGTATGACAGTGAGTACGAAGCCTTTGAAACTTACTGCAAAACCTATCCGACGAATGCGGTTCTGTTGGTCGACACCTTTGATACGCTTCGATCCGGAGTTCCCAATGCAATCAAGGCTTTTGACAACATCCTCAAACCGCTTGGAATAAAAAAGTGCGGAATTCGCCTCGATTCCGGTGATATGGCCTATCTGACGCAGAAGGCACGTGAGATGCTGGATGAAGCAGGCTGGACGGAATGTAAAATAACAGTCTCAAATTCCCTGGACGAGCGGTTGATTCGTGACCTGATCCGGCAGGGGGCGAAGATTGATTCCTTTGGTGTGGGAGAGAGGCTGATTACCTCCAAGAGTTCTCCGGTATTCGATGGCGTTTACAAACTGTGCGCAGTGGAAAAGGAAGACGGCAAGCGGATTCCAAAGATAAAAATCAGTGAGAATGTCGGCAAGATTACAAACCCTGACTTTAAAAGGCTCTACCGTTTCTACAGCCGTGAGAATGGAAAGGCAGAGGCAGATTACATCTGTCTTCGTGAGGAAACGGTTGACGACAGCCAGCCGCTGACTATTTGCGACCCTGATGCGCGCTGGAAACGAAAGACGATGGATAAGTACCGCGCCGTTGAGCTGCAGGTTCCCATTTTCCAAGGTGGTGAGCTCGTCTATGAGCTCCCGACGCTTCAGGAGATCAAACAGTACTGTAAGGAACAGATCGCAACGCTCTGGCCGGAGGTTATGCGATTTAATAACCCGCATACATACTATGTGGATCTATCGGATCGGCTGATGGCACTCAAGGACGGCATGCTGGAACAGGCGGGGAGAGGGGAGCGAGTCTGATGCAGTCAGAGCCGCATCTCAAGCTCGTTTCCGCACTGGAAAACAGAGAGGAACTGGTACCACTGTATGAAGAATATGCGGATCTGCTGCTGAAAACTGATCCGGTATTTGCGAAATCACTTGTCCAGCAGAACTATGATGAGGAGATTGAGCATCTGGAGGATAAGTACGGACTGCCGAAGGGAAGGATTTATCTGCTTTATGTGGACGGCAGACTTGCCGGATGCGTTGGGATGAAGCCCAGCGATGAGACGCACGCAGAGCTGAAGCGCCTGTACGTTCGGGAGAAATACAGAGGCAAAAAACTCGGCCTATGGCTGACGGAACGTATTATGGAGGACGCCAGAAAAGAGAACTATACATGGCTGCGGCTCGATACGCTTCCTGGTTTGAAAAGTGCGATACACCTTTATCGGGAGCTCGGCTTCTATGATGTCGATCCTTATTACGACTGTCTGGTTCCGGGAACCATCTTCATGGAAATCAAACTTTAAATAAAAAAGGAAGAACCTCTGCCAGCGGCAGAGGTTCTTCCTGCAGTAATTATTTTGCGTAATCAACAACTTTTGTCTCGCGCAGGACGTGGACCTTGATCTGTCCGGGATAGGTGAGCTCGTCTTCGATCTTCTTGGCGATATCTCTCGCAAGCAGAACCATCTGATCCTCGCTGACCGCTTCAGGTTTGACCATGATGCGGATCTCGCGGCCGGCCTGAATGGCATAGGAACTCGCAATGCCCGGGAAGCTCTTGGAGACTTCTTCAAGTTTCTCCAGACGCTTGACATAGTTTTCGATGTTCTCGCGACGAGCACCCGGCCGGGATGCCGATATTGCATCCGCCGCCTGAACCAGACAGGCAACAGCAGTGCGCGGCTCTACATCGCCGTGGTGAGCTTCGATTGCATGGATAACTGCATCGGACTCGCGGTATTTGCGTGCAATATCGACGCCGATGGATACATGGCTGCCTTCAACCTCATGGTCAATGGCCTTTCCAATGTCGTGGAGGAGTCCGGCACGTTTTGCCGTAGTGACGTCAACGCCAAGCTCGGCAGCGAGCAGGCCAGCGATGTGAGAGACCTCAATCGAGTGGTTCAGGACATTCTGCCCATAACTGGTACGGTAGTGCATACGGCCGAGCAGACGGACAAGTTCAGGATTGAGACCGTGAATGTTGGTCTCGAATACGGCGCGTTCGCCTTCGGCTTTGATTGTAGCATTGACTTCCTTCTGAGCCTTGGCAACCATTTCCTCAATTCTCGCAGGATGAATGCGACCATCCTGAATGAGCTTCTCAAGCGCAAGGCGGGCAACTTCACGACGAACAGGATCAAAGCTGGAGACGGTAATCGCTTCAGGAGTATCGTCAATGATCAGATCGCAGCCGGTGAGGGTTTCAATACTGCGGATATTCCGTCCCTCACGACCGATAATGCGGCCCTTCATCTCGTCGTTGGGGAGGGGGACGACGGAGACGGTGACCTCGCTTGTGTGGTCGGCCGCACAGCGCTGAATGGCAGTGGTAATTATCTCTCTTGCGCGGGCGTCGGCCTCTTCCTTGTACTGGGCCTCCACCTCCTTGACCTTCATTGCCATCTCATGGGTGACATCATCCTTGACGGTGGCGATCAGGTACGCTTTGGCTTCCTCAATGGTGAAGCCAGAAATCTTTTCCAGCATTTCAAGCTGGCTCTTCTTAACGAGGGCTACTTCAGCCTGCTGAGCTTCTACGGCAGCAATCTTTGCGCTGAGAGTCTCATTCTTTTTCTCCAGAGCGTCCGTTTTGCGGTCGAGTGTCTCTTCCTTTTGCTGAAGACGGCGTTCCTGCTTCTGCACCTCAGAACGGCGCAGTTTTTCTTCCCGCTCAAACTCAGAGCGGCTTTTGTGTATTTCTTCCTTTGCCTCTACGAGAGCTTCTCTTTTTTTGCTCTCCGCACTTTTTATCGCTTCATTTATAATCCGTTTGGCTTCTTCTTCGGCGCTGTTGATCTCGCGCTCAGCAATTTTCTTCCTGTATATCGTTCCTCCAGCAAAGCCTGCAACAGCCAAAACGAGTAGAATGATAATCCATACTAAAGTTGGCATAGGTAGTAAACACACCTCCATTCCTTAAGAATTTTGCGTGGGTTCACAAGCATATGCGAATTGTCATGCTATAGTAGAGACGCTTTCGCGTCGAATAATTGAAAAGTGTTTACTGAGACCTCCCCATGGCCTCATAAAATACCATTCGTTTTATTCTATTCTTCCTTTTGTAGAATGTCAAGTCTAACAGACATTTTATTTTTGATATCTCATGAGAAACGCAGCGAGTTATATCGGCCGGCAAAACTGTAGATGCTGCAGATATTTATATACAAAAAGTTTGGAAGAATATATGTCAGATCGATCATACTTTCTGTTATCATCTTTGAAATAATGGAAAAAGGCGAAAAATGGTATTGCATTTTTTCCAGAGTATGCTACAATACAGCCACAGAGAATTACGGCCTGAGTTATTGACGGCCACTCATCTGATTAATAAAAATGGAGGTATCATCATGGCTTTTGTTATTACCGACGAGTGCCTGTCCTGCGGTTCCTGCGCAGCTCAGTGTCCAGCAGAGGCGATCGAGATGGGCGATCTGCACTATGAGATCGACGCCGAAAAGTGCCTGGAGTGCGGCTCCTGCGCTGCTCAGTGCCCGGCTGAGGCAATTGTAGAGAAGTAATCAAATCAAATCATAAAAGCCGGAGAGGGGAGTCCTTCTCCGGCTTTTCTATTTAGTCAAGAAACGGAAGGAGAAAAAGATTTGAATGATGACAGGCTGTGGCCAGGCGGACCGGTGCTGCAGCAGCCGGAGAGCGTAAAGATTACAACGGATACTGTTCTTCTGGCGGACTTTGCGCAGATTCGGGATGGACAGAAAGGAGTAGACCTCGGGTGCTCCTCCGGGGCTATCATGATCCTGTTGATGCATCGGGAGACAGGACTGCGGATGACTGGACTGGAAATCGATCAAACGGCGCTGAAGATGGCAGAGTCCAATCTCAGGATTAATGATATGGAGGGGAGAGCAAATCTTGTTTTCGGTGATATGCGCCGGACATCGGCCGAGCTCCCAAATGCAGGATTTGACTTTGTTATCTCCAACCCGCCGTATTTCACGCCAGGGAACGGGATACAGTCACCGATTGCAGAACGCGCCGCTGCCAGAAGCGGTGAGAGCTGCAGCACAGAGGATATCTGCCGTATCGCAGCCAGGCTCTGCAGGAGCGGTGGAAAAGTCTTCTTTTCCTACCGGCCGGAAAGGCTCATCACTCTCCTGACACAGATGAAGACATTTCGCCTGCAGCCCAAAAGGCTGCGTTTTGTACACCACAATCCGGCAGCGAAGGCATCGGTTGTTCTGGTGGAAGGGCGAAAGGACGGAAAAGAGAGCCTTAGCGTTGAAGCGCCGCTCATTCTCTGCGAGGAGGATGGCACTGAGAGCATGGAGTATCGGCGGATTTACCACAGAGAATAGATGAGGCACGGCGGATCCGTAATCCGTCTGTGCCTCATTTTTCGCTCTGCTGTTCTTTTGGATCATCTTTCTTCTTACGTCGTTTTCCGACAAGGCGGCTGAGAAGAATGCTGAGTTCATAGAGCGCAATCATGGGAACTGCGACCATAATCTGGGATACGACATCCGGTGGCGTGATGATGGCGGCAAGAAGAAAAATTACCACAATCATGACCTTTCTTGCTTTGATCAGCCACTCTGCGCGGATCAGCCCCAGTGAGGTCAGCAGGACTGAGACGACAGGCAGCTCAAACACAAGGCCGAAAACCACAAAGACTGTCAGGAGAAATCCGATATACTGCTGGATGCTGATAGAAGCGGAGACATCGACCTGGCCGGTAAACTGTATCAGAAAACGGAGAACAAAGGGCAGGCTGATAAAGCGTGCGAAGGCAACGCCCAACACAAAAAAGGCAGTCCCTGCCAGAAGAGACGTAAGAACAAAGAAACGTTCACGACCTGTGAGTCCGGGACTGCAGAAAGCATAAACCTCGAAGGTCAGGACAGGGAAGCATACGATCAGGGCGCCGACCAGCGCAGTATTGAGATAGACGAGGAGAAGCTCCTGCGGGGCTATGTAGACGAATACATAGTCATAAGCCTCTCCCATCCCGGTCAGAAAAGTGATGAACCGGGGAGAGAAGCTCATGCATATGCCAAAGGCCACAACCAGAAACAGAATGCACACCAGAATTCGGTTCCGAAGCTCCTTTAAATGTCCGGTGAGCGGCATGCTCCCATCAGGAGACGGGGGTGCAGTAACAGCTTTATCCTTTTTCTTCATCGGCTGTCTTGGCATCCTTTTTCTCCTGGTTTGCGGAAGCCTTCGCCTTTTTTTTATTAAGCGCCTCGTCATCCAGCGCTTCTTCCGTTTCTTCCATACCGTCCTTGAAACTCTTTACGCTCTTCCCGAACATCCTGGTGAGTTTGGGAATCTGCGTGGGTCCAAAGATAATGATTACGACGACCAAAATGATAATCAGTTCTGTAGTACCGATCTTCATGCTCTTCCTCCTGAATTATGTTTAATCTTCAGTACCAATATCATTCTTTTTCGAAAGAGAAAACTCCTCCTGAGCAGTGGCTGAATACGCCTGCGATTCTGCAAGGGGATCTGTCTCAATGGGGGAAGCAGGTACCGCCTCAACGGCTGCAGGCGATGCTGAGCTGCTTTCGGAGTCCGGGACTTCAGGCTTGTTAAGGGGTTTCTCCTTCCCGATATTTTTCAAATCCTTTTCTACGCCCTTGATGTTATCTGTAACTTCAGCCTTCAGATCCTCCAAAGGTTCCATTGCCTCTCGGAGAGGGCGCTGTGCCTCTTCCAAAGGTTCCACTACGCTTTCCCGGATATCCTTTGTTACCTCGGAGGAGGCCTTGCGGAATTCGCGAAGAGCATTTCCAAACTTGCGGGCATAGGCAGGCAGCTTGTCCGGACCGATCACAATCAGGGCGACGATAAAAACGATAAGCAATTCCATGGCACCGATCTTCATCCTCCGGATCGCCTCCTTTCTATATGCGGGCGGAAAAAACAAGTCTCAGCGCCAAATATGATACACGATTTCGGGCGATGCGTCAAGAAGAGCTTCCTGAAAAATGTTGAAAAAAGGACTTGACAAAAGATGGCCAGATAGATATAATACCACCGCTAAACAAAGAAGGTACGGCATCCCCGTCCTCACCCGGCGGTTTTTAACCAGCTGTGGTCAAGATTGAGTTTCCTGTCATGATGACAGGCTTTTTCGGTGCGGATGCTGTGCATTCGCGCTTTTTCTTTGGAGGTGTTTTTCATCGCAACCACGACGCATGAAATCAATGAGCAAATCCAGGATCCGCAGGTTCGCCTGATTGATGATGCTGGCGTTCAGCTTGGTATTGTCTCTGCAGAGGAGGCACTCCACATCGCGACCGAACGCGGATATGACCTGGTCAAGATTGCGCCGAATTCTGTTCCCCCGGTCTGTCGGATTATGGATTATGGAAAGTTCCGCTTCGAGCAGACCAAGAAGGAGAAGGAGGCTAAGAAAAATCAGCGCGTGATTGAAGTGAAGGAGATTCGCATGTCTCCGAGTATTGATACGAATGATTTCAATACGAAGCTGAAGAATGCGCAGAAATTTCTCTCCGATGGGGATAGGGTCAAGGTATCCGTGCGTTTTCGCGGACGCGAGATGGCACACACGGAGATCGGTGTTGACCTTCTGAAGGAATTTGCTGAGAAGTGTGCTGAAATTGCAAATCTGGATAAAGCACCTAAACTGGAAGGGAGAAACATGTCGATGTTCCTCTCTCCCAAGCCTCAGACCCCGCCCAAGAAGCCGGCAAAACCCAAGCAGCCAAAGCCTGCGCCGGTCAATCAGCCGGACGAGGCTCAGCCCGCAGAAGCGGAATAAAATAATGGATGTGTCGGGAGATAGCCCGATAGGAAGGAGAATTTGTCATGCCCAAACTGAAGACCCACAGTGGTGCGAAAAAGAGATTTAAGCTCACCGGAACCGGGAAGGTTAAGCGCGCTCACGCTTATAAGAGCCATATCCTCACGAAGAAAGACAGCAAACGCTGCCGTCGTCTGCGTTCCGAGACCTATGCGGATGTTACGAACGCTGCAACCATCAAAAAAATGATCCCTTATAAATAAGGGAAGACGTATATAGGAGGATAGTACAATGGCAAGAGTGAAAGGCGCAATGATGACCCGCAAGCACAGAAACAAGGTGCTTGGGCTCGCAAAAGGATATTGGGGAAATAAATCCCGCCACTATAAGATGGCCAATGAGCAGATGATGAAGTCCGGCCGCTATGCATATGTCGGCCGCAAGCAGAAGAAACGCGACTTCCGTCAGCTCTGGATCACCCGCATCAGCGCAGGCTGCAAAGCGAACGGAATGAATTATTCCACGTTCATGCATGGCCTGAAGCTTGCCGGTGTCGAGATGAACCGCAAGATGCTCTCTGAGACGGCACTCCATGACCCCGCCGCGTTCAGCAGCCTCTGCGATACCGCAAAGAAAGCGCTTGCATAATCTGAATGCATCAGCATAATAACCGGCTGTCTCGAGAGGGGCAGCCGTTTTCTTTACTCAGTGAATGCCCAAGGAGAGAGATTCTGCTGGCGATTTCCATGATTGTCGTCATACTTCAGAGAAGTTTTCGTAATCAAACGGAGCTGATGCGCCGAATATCCGAGAACCTTGTACGCCCGCTGCATCGCTTTCTGGCCGTCCTGACCGGCAGGCTGCGCATTTCCGTCGCGGAGATGATGATATTAGCCTCCGCTGCAGCTCTCATTGTCTGGCTGGTTTATTCGATTATTCAGCTGATTCGGAAACCACAGAAGGGCAGACGGCTCTGGCGGATGATGATAACGCTGGCAAGCTTCGGTTTCGCAGTCTATGCGGGATTCTGTATCCTTTGGGGAGTCTTCTATTATGGTGATGACTTCCGGGAAAAGAGCGGGCTGAGCACAAGAGAGATCTCTGTTGAGGAGCTGGAAACCGTGACTGTTTACTTCGCGGCGAAGGCCAATGAGTATTCAACACAGGTCACAAGAGACGATGACGGGCTGTATATTACGGATCGCAGGGCGATCATAGACAGAACTCCTGAACTGTACAGAAAGGCAGAGCAGATGTATCCAGCTCTGTCAGGTCCTGAAGTGCCGGTGAAGCCATTCTTTTTCTCCAGAATTCTGAGCCTGACGGATTTTGCAGGCTTCTTCTTCCCGTTTACGGCAGAGGCAAATGTCAATACAGACTTTCCCCCATCACTTTTTCCTGCCACAGCGGCTCATGAGCTGGCTCATCAGCGTGGTGTAGCCGAGGAACAGGAGGCCAACTTCTGTGCGGTTCTGGCGAGCCTTCTGGACGGAGATCCGGAGTTTTGTTATTCAGCTTGTCTGCTCGCATACACGCATCTGGGAAACGCTCTGCGCTCTGTGGACCAGGACGCTTTTATGCTGGTCTATGCCGGACTGAACGATTATATCCTTTGTGATTTCGCTGCAAACCGGGAGTATTGGAAACAATTTGAGACACCTGTACAGGAGATCTCCAATACGGTTTACGAGGGCTTCCTCTACAGTTATGATCAGGAACTGGGGCTGAAAAGCTATGGCGCCTGTGTGGATCTGCTGGTTTGCCATTATCTGGAGGATGCGCGTCAGTATTTTGGGATGAGAGTGAATGATAAAGGATAAAACTCTGGAAAAAGAATGGCGGGAGAAACGCTTTGACAGATGATGTCTCATGTGGCATATTAATATTGTAAAGCGTTTCGTGCAATGTGCAAGTGATACGATATGCAATCATTATGGTCATCAGGAGCGTCTGCTCTGCGGTGAGAACGGAGAAATGCTATGGCGAAGATAAAGACCATTTATGTATGCTCTGAATGTGGGAGTGAAACCCCCAACTGGTCAGGAAGATGTCCGTCCTGCGGAGCATGGAACACACTGCAGGAGATGAAACTGGAAGGCGGTAAGACGAGAAGCAGCGCGGTGAAAAGCTATGAAGACGGAGCTCAGCCGAAAAAGCTTGCAGATCTCAGCATCGCACAGGAAATCCGTATTTGCACGGGGATCCCTGAGTTTGACAGGGTTCTGGGAGGCGGCGCTGTAGAAGGCTCACTGAACCTTGTGGGAGGCGCTCCTGGTATTGGCAAGTCTACGCTTCTGCTGCAGATGTGTGCGACCGTAAGGGGAGAGAAAAAGGTTCTGTATATTACGGGCGAGGAAAGTGAGAGGCAGATCCGCCTGCGCGCCGACAGACTCGGGGTAAAAAGCGACAGGCTCTATGTGTTCGCTGAGACAGACATGGACAGGATTGCTGTGGCAGTCGAAACCCTGAAACCTGACATCGTGATCATTGATTCCATTCAGACTGTTTGTGACGCTGCCGTGCAGTCCACTCCCGGGAGTATGACACAGGTTCGGGAGTGCACGATGCGGATTCTGCGCCTGACGAAAGAAAGGGGATTGACAGTTTTTCTGGTTGGCCATATCACAAAAGATGGAAATCTTGCCGGACCGAAAATTCTCGAACATATGGTGGACTGTGTGCTGTATTTCGAAGGTGAACGAGATACAAGCTTTCGGATCCTGCGTGCGGTGAAAAACCGCTTCGGGTCTACAAACGAGATCGGGGTGTTTGAGATGGAGGCGCATGGCCTGACCTGTGTGGACAATCCATCGGAGGTTATGCTCGCGGGAAGGCCGGTGAACGCGTCCGGGACCTGTGTCACCTGCGCCATCGAGGGAACACGTCCAATTCTCGCCGAGATTCAGGCACTGGTAACCGAGAACCCTCGAAACAATGCTTCCCGCCGCAGCAACGGGATCGACTACAACCGGGCAGCCATGCTTTTGGCAGTTTTGGAAAAACGGGGCGGGCTGCCTGTCGGTAACTGCGACACCTATATTAACGTTGTAGGAGGCCTCTCTCTGGATGAACCTGCAGCGGATCTGGCAACAATTCTGAGCCTGGCGTCAAGTTATCTCGACCGTCCGGTCGGCGCAGACGTTTCTGCTGTGGGTGAGGTCGGCCTCTCGGGTGAACTGCGTCAGGTCAGCGCACTCAACCAGCGACTGTCAGAGATCGCACGGCTTGGCTTTAAACGCTGTGTCATTCCGGCTGGAGGCAAAGAAAAAGCCGCGGAGATTGACGGACTCGAAATCATACGGGTGAAGAATGTGAGTCAGGCAATTGCCGCGGTACTGGGAAAGGAAAAGCAGGACAGGTCACGGGAAGCTTGACTTGCCGGAAGAGGCAGGCTGTTCAGCCTGCCTCTTCCGCATTTTTCTGCTGCATATACATCCATAGTGTAACGGATACAATGACGATCACACCTCCGATCAGAGCGAATGGACCGGGCCGCTCTCCGTCGAAAATCAGGACCCAGACAGGATTGAGCAGAGGCTCAACTGCGCCAAGCAGACAGCACGCCAGAGGGGGACAGGTCTCTGTAGCTTTGACATAGAGAATGTATGCAATTCCCAGCTGAAAAACGCCAAGGATCACAATGCTGGAGATGGTAGCGGCATTGAGAACCGGGCGGGTCGCAATGACTGCAGGGAACCCGACCAGAAAAGCAAAAATCTGTGCGATAAGAACTGCACTGTAGCGCTCCTGACTTTTCAGGTTTCCAATAGCAATGAACATGCCAGCCATGAGAATACCTGCCAGAATGGCGACGCAGTTTCCAAGCATTCCGGCGGGACTCAGCTGATCCAGAAAGAAGAGCGCGATACCAGCCAGAACAATCATTACAACTGCGATGTCCGACTTGCGGATCTTCATGTGGTAAAGGAAAGCTGAGAAAAGGACAACAAAAGCCGGACTTGTAAACTGCAGGACAATGGCATTTGCGGCGGTAGTCAGCTTGTTTGCCAGTGAAAAGCACACATAAACACTGCCTGAAAGAATGCCGGAGATCAGAGTACGCTTCGTCAGTAGAAAACGATACCGACTCAGAGCCATGAAGACGGCAATTGTGGCACCGGCAAAGAAACTGCGGATGCTTGCCACTGCAAAGCCGTTCCAGGGGAGAAACTTCATGAAAATACCTGCAATGCTCCATAGCGTTGCACACAGAACCATCTGCAGAATGCCGCGGTATTCTTTGTTCATGGACAGGCCTCCAAATTGCTGGTGATATAGACAATTTCAGTCGGATTAAAAAGGCGTGGTATAAAACCGCCGGTGTTTGCCATTCCGCGGCTTATAATTAGATTTTCGTGAACACCTGAGCTGTATTTCGGAAAGAGCCCCTGACCCGGCGAAAACAGCCCTTTGCCGAACAGACGGATCTGACCGCCGTGAGCATGCCCGGAGAGAATCAGGTCGATCTGCCTGTCGCGCAGGTATTGCGGCCAATACTCCGGATGATGGGACAGAAGAAGGCGAAAGCCGGGCTGCCGTTCAAATTCTTCCAGCCAGTCGATAACGGGAATGAGCTGATCGCGGTGGAGGTAGTTACGCTTTGGATAGTGCGGCTGGCCTGCCGCAATCAGGTCTCTGGAATTTGTAACGTGGGCGGAAGTCAGACCTGCAATTACCATATCACTATGACGCACCCAATTGTTATCCAGAACAACGCATCCAAGACTTCGAAGCCATTCCATATCGTCAGGAGACAGCATCCATTCATGGTTGCCGAGAGACATAAAAACCGGCGCAATGCTGCTGCAGGCTTCGAGAAGGGGAAATACGTTTTTTGAATAGTTCTCTGCTGTTCGTCCTTTCCACGGGCGAAAGCCCTGAAACAGGTCTCCGGCCACGCATATGATTTCGGGCCGGTTTCGATCAAGCGAGGATATGACCTCATCCGCCGGGTGATCGTGCAGATCGGAGAGCAGAGCAATCGACAGAGGAACATCGAAATAATAGATTGTTTCCTTCATAAACGTCACACTCCTTTCTGCTGCAGGGCTTGCCGACTTGGGCAAAAATTATACCAGAAACAGAGGGGCGTTGTAAAGATGCAGGCCAGAATATACTTTCGATTTACGGAATAAAGGAATGAAATACAAGTTACGAAAAGCGAAAAAGGTATTGAATACCGCAGAATTTTCGGGTAAAATAACTTCATCTACATACAGAACAATTCATAATTCGGGAGGAAATCATGAAAAAGATTAAAAGACTGCTCGCGGTTCTGCTCGTCCTTGTTATGT
>JAEEGL015885950.1_pt1 | contig 49141 bp, 20 predicted proteins | sample 9134231 | NCBI WGS metagenome assembly JAEEGL01 (sample SAMN16246548, study PRJNA631951) | gut metagenome | biome: gut microbiome; feature: rumen; material: fiber-attached | host: Bos | place: Iran: Karaj | collected 2018-10 | reverse complement strand
TTTGTTCTTAGAAAAAACTGTGCCATATCATATACGTTTAACTGGGTGCAAAGATACACATTTCTTTTGAAAGTTGCACCCAATTTGCACCCAATTTTTGAGATTTAGCGAAATTTTAACTTTTGAGAACTTTTCGCAATACTATCGTAACTATCTGTGTTTTAATTTCTTAGTATTTCTTACGATTTCTAACGATTTCATCTTCTTGAATCCAAGCCCATCCTGAAGCGCCCAAGTCCCAATCGAAAGGTTGGGACTTTTTTTGTATTATAATACATCCGCTTATAAGGACATGTATGTTTATGCAAATTTGGAGGCGTATCGAGGTTACGGATTTTTTGCTCCATAACTATGAAAATTTTGTTCCATAACTATGCAAAAAATTTTTGTAGGCCTACCAGCAATTTTCCTTAGATTTGAGAACAAACATGCAGAGGCGAATAAATATGCAATATTGAATGGAAACGAAAAAAGTATTTAATCAATAAGCATATATCAGTCCGTACTTATCATGCAATTGGCGAAGTGAACCGTCGGCCTTCATTTGGGCAATGACACTATTGACGAGGGTAAGCAGATCTTCCTGCCCTTTGCGCATCAGCACACCAATCTCTCCGTGGGTAAAAGGTGTATTCATAAGCGGGGCTGCAAGGCGTGAGTCGTTCTGGACGTACCAAGGAGCCTCGGTAATTTCAGTAATCATCACATCGGCATTACCCTCAGCCACCTGATTGGGAATTTCCTCGTTTTTATCATAGACGATGATGGTAGCTTGGCTGAGATTTTCGTTGGCAAACTTCTCGTTGAGTCCACCAGGATTTACCATCACACGTATCTCGGGCTTGTCTAAGTCTGCCAACGACAGGAAAAGGTCGGCATCTGAGGTTCGGCAAAGAATAGTTTTGCCATTGGCCAGATAACCGTCACTCATCAGCATCGTTTCCTTTCGGGTATCGGTAATGGTTATGCCTCCGATGGCAAGGTCAAAGATCTGTGGCTCTGCCTGCACATCAGCAGTCAACGTTGGCCATGAGGTTTGTACGAATTCGATGTCTACACCAAGGCGCTCGGCTATTTTCTCTGCTATCTCAATGCCAAATCCCCAGTAATCACCTGTTGCCTCGCGATACGAGAGAGGTCGATAGTCACCCGTGGTTCCCACCTGTAACTTTCCACGCTCCTGAATGCGGGTGATAGTTGGACGCTCCGTCGGATTATCATCGTTTGTCGTACACGCTGCAAGCGTTGCCGTGCAGCAGGTGAGGATGACGACAAGCATCCATAATTTAATCTGTTTCATAGGTTAAAATGTTCTGCTTTCAGTGGTAGGCTGTCCGACGAGCCTCCTACGAGGAAAACTATGTTGCCAGGCTCCAGCATCCATGTCTGGGCTGACTCGTCCCAATGACAGAGATCAGTCCGACGCACAGGAATAGTAACGGTCTTCCGCTCACCAGCCTTCAAGACTACACGTTGGAAGCCCTTAAGCTCTTTGATCGGACGCTCTATGTGGGATGAGGGACGTGACACATAAACCTGTGCTACTTCTTCAGCATCTACGGAAGAGTTGTTGCTGAGCACAAACTGCACATTGAATCCTTCGGCAGTAGGCTGTACCTTCAAGTCACTATACTGGAATGTGGCGTATGATAGACCGAATCCGAAAGGATAGGCCACAGGCACTTGTTTGCTGTCGTACCAGCGATAGCCCACCAGACTCTCCTCACCGTAGTTGGCAATGAGCTGCTGACTTCGATCGTTACTGCGGTTGCGGGTGATGTCAACAAAGATGTCACCCTGATTGTTGTCCTGGATGTTCTGAGGATAGGTACCTGTTGCGTAGGCAGGTACGTCGTCCAATCGCTTGGGCCAAGTCATTGGTAATTTACCCGATGGTGAAATCTTACCAGTGAGCACCTCGGCTAAAGCCTGACCACCCATAGAGCCGTTAAACCATGATACCAATAAGGCTGCAGACACCTCATCAACGGTACTGATATCCACAGGACCGCCTGCAACGACAACGGTCACTAAACGTTTGTTGGCTTTGGCTAAGGCAACAGCAAGTTCATCCTGTCCAGAGGGTAAAGTGATGCTCTTACGGTCGGAGCCCTCTGTCTCCACCTCACGGTTGTCACCAGCAAAGAATATAACGAGATCTGCCCCCTTGGCTGCCTTCACAGCCTGAGCCATAAGCTGACGATCAATGGGCTGCTGAGGACTTTGTCGCTTGTTGCGACCCTCGCGATCGAAGCTCTTGTAGCCTGGTGCGTAGGTAATCTTCACGCTAGTACCAAGCGCTGCCTGCAATCCTTCAAGAGGCGTGGTCTCGCAACGGGTCTTCACCCCAGCTCCCACACCGCCTAAAGCCATCTTGGTAACAGCATTCTCACCGATGACAGCAATATGCTTCACACGCTTTGTATCGATTGGCAACAAACCATTCTTCAGCAACACGATGGAGCGACGTGCCACCTCTAAGGCCGTAGTCATCTCCTCGGGATTACCTACAGGTAGGCTATTGGCTACCTCTTTGGCAACGGGTTTAACCGTCATACGAACACGCAGAATCTCACGTACCCGTTGGTCGATAACGGCCTCACTCACCTTTCCAACTTTCACGGAGTCAAGCAATGCCTGACCCATAAAACGACTTCCTGGCATCTCGACATTCATTCCTGCCGTAACGGCATCGACGGTAGAGTGGACACCACCCCAGTCGCTGATCACCATACCTGGAAATCCCCATTGCTGGCGCAGAATAGTAGTCAGCAGATGTTCATTTTCCGAGCACCAACGTCCATTCACCTTATTATATGCTGCCATCACGCCCCAGGCATCAGCCTCACGAACCGCCATCTCAAATGGTAGCAGATAGATCTCATGCATGGCGCGGTCAGAGATTCTGACATCCACAAAGCCGCGATAGTCCTCCTGATTGTTCAGCGCATAGTGCTTCAGACAGACAGCGGTGCCATCGTCCTGAGAACCTCTGGTATAGGCCACCGCCAACATACCACTAAGCAACGGATCCTCACTTTGATATTCATAGGTACGTCCGCCAGTAGGGATACGCTGGATATTGATAGCAGGTCCCAATATCATGTCCTTGCCACGCAGACGGGCCTCACGGCTCATACCTTTTCCATAAGCATAGGCCCACTCCGTACTCCAAGTGGCAGCCAGCGCCGAACCTGTGGGGAAGAAGGTGGCAGAATCGGTAGTCAGATGGGCGGAGTTCCATGAATGGGGTTCCATTTCCTCGCGGATACCAAAGGGACCATCAGCATATTCCACATCGGCGATGCCGAGTCGCGGGATGCCTGCAGAGGAGAACATGTTCTTACCATGCAACATCTCGACCTTCTCTTCAAGTGTCATCTGCTTGATGATGTTGTCAATCTCTGTCTCATAGTCGAGCAGTTTACTCTGACACGTCTGTGCCTGAGCGGTGACGGATGAAACAGCCAGAGCCACTCCTACCATTGCCTTTGTGGCTTTGCTTATGAAATCTTTTCTATCCATAATAACTTTGTTTTTGTGCCTGATGATAGGCATAATACCTAAATACACTTAAATATGTTTGCAAAAATAGGGAAAAAAGCAGGAAAAGTGGTAAATTTGCACCAACATTTAACAAAAGTTGAATCTCATCACGACTTGACCAACTTATAATTGTTTATAAGACTATGACTTACTTAGGGGAATTCATTTCCATTGGCGTTGCTTTTTCGTGGACGGCTACCGCACTGCTGAGCGAATTTGGCAGCAAGCGACTTGGCAACCTGACGCTGAACGTGCTTCGTATGGCGCTAGCACTACTCTTTTCATTGGTGCTTTTCTGGTTTGCAGCTGGCACACCATTGCCCCCGATCGGTTCCATAGAAGCCTGCGTATGGATGCTGCTATCGGGTATTGTCGGCTATGTTATCGGCGATTTCTGTCTCTTCCAGTGTTATATCATCATCGGATCCCGCTATGGACAGTTGTTCATGACACTGGCTCCTTTGGCAGCAGCATTGATGGCATGGATTACCTTAGGGCAGCAGATGACACCCATAAGCATCGTTGCCATGTTTATCACGCTGATTGGTATCGGCATCTCCATCTTAGGTCGCGGCGAACATCACAAGGTCTCGCTGAAACTACCGCTAAATGGTGTACTCTTTGCCATTGGTGCAGCTCTATGTCAAGGTATCGGCCTTGTGTTGAGCAAGATTGGTATGGATCATTACGATACAGGGACGATGCCCGACTGGCTCATTCCATTCAGTGCCAACTTCCTGCGGTGTATTGCCGGAATAGTAGGTTTTGGAATCCTGCAATATTTCCATGAAGGGTTCAGTCCTTTGCGTAAAGCCTTGCTAGACAGCAAAGGTATGACCGTTGCGACTGCAACAACCATCTTCGGCCCATTCGTTGGAGTGGGATTCTCACTGATGGCAGTACAATACACTAATGCTGGCATTGCCTCCACATTGATGGCTCTCACACCCATCATTATCATTTTGCCTTCATATTGGCTGTTCCATCAGAAGATTACATGGCGTGCTGTCCTCGGTGCCGTTATCTCCGTCCTCGGCGTCAGTCTGTTCTTTATGGGTTGATTGTCATAACAACCCTATCAGAAAGGTTGTTTGCGTATAGTTCTAGCAACAAACCCTTTGCTGCGCCACTTCCCTGAACGCCAACGGTGAAGGAGGATGACGCCTCGGATATTCTCGTCGATGGCAAAGCCTACCCACATACCTACAAGGCCATAGCCGAGAGGGATGCCGATGACGTAACTCAGACCAACGGCAATGCTCCACTGGAAGATGATACCTACGACAAAAGGATAGACTGTGTCGCCAGTGGCACGAAGCGTGCTGCCGGCAAAGATGTTTGATGTGCGGCCTATCTCAAGGAATACATCGACAACAAGCACCCAGACACCCATACGGATAATCTCCTCATTGTCTGTAAAGGCATGGAGAATGCTGGGGCCCGCTAAGGCGAGCAGGATGGAACCAGAAATCGTGATAATCATTGCTAAGCGAAAGAAGTAGTTGCCCAACACATAAGCCGCCTGATGACGCCATTGGCCCACAAGATGTCCCACAAGGATGTCGCCTCCCTGCGTGATACTGACACAGAACAGATAGACAAACATGATCATATTATAGCAATAAGTACGAGCCGCCAAAGCCTCGTTGCTGATTTGGTTGATGAAATAAGTGATCACCACTTGCGAGAGGCTGTAACTGATGTTCTCGCTCATGGCTGGTATGCCTATCTTCAGCAGATTTCGCAGTTCCTGCCAAGGGATGGGAATAAAGTAGCTAAGCGGGAAGCGACGGATATGAACGCGGAAGTGGATGATGGCGAGTAGCAACATAGAAACGGCGCGGCTGGTTGCAGTAGCAATAGCGGCACCTTCGACACCCAATTGCGGACATCCCCAATGACCAAAGATAAGGGCATAGTTTCCAAAGATATTCAGCACATTAACGATACCCGTAACAACCATCGGCCACACCACCTTGTCGGCACTTCTCAACGAGGCAGAAAACGTCAGTGACAAAGCTTGAAAGAACGACAATGAGCCTGTTAGCCGCAAATAGACGACACCATCGCCCATCAGCTCGGGGCGCAGTCCCATCAGTTGCAACAGGTCTTCGGCAAAGAAGAAGAGCATCGCGCTGACCGTCAGTCCCAGCAGCAGGTTTACCACCAGAGCCATACCTACCACCTGTACCAACCGCTTGTGCAGTCCTGCACCGATATATTGGGCACAGAGGATGGCTGCTCCCATCGAGAAGAACTGATAGACAAGGAATACAAGTGATATCAGCTGGTTGTCCAGACCTACCGCCGCCACGCTGTTGTCGCTATAGCGGCTCAGCATGACGGTATCCACCGCACCAAGCAACATCACCAGTGCTATCTCGATAAACACTGGGATGGTGATGATTTTCAGCTGATGCTTGAGGCGGATGTCGGACATTAGAACTTTCTTCTGTTACAGTTATTGGTTTGCTGCCAGAACTAAGAACATATAATGCGAAGAGCCCCCACCGAGCACATACTCCGTCTGCTGCCAGAGGAAGGGGAACTCGAGGAGCTCAGGGAAGTCAGGACGGATGAGAGCCGTACCAGACACTACTCCACCTGGAATGTAGCTCCAATCGGCTCGGTTCAGACCGTAAGCAACTGTAGCTGAACGGGCACCAACACCAGAGGCGAAGGAAGCCGTATTGCTGCCGGGATGACAGCCGAGCACGAAATTTAAAGCATTATAAACCGTCTCTTTGGGGAAAATATCGGGATAGGCACTTGTCAGGAAATAATACTCGAATCCGAAACGCTGGATGTCCCAGCCGGCTCCCCAGATACTCGGACGATAAGGTACACCATAGGGCGTTTCTGCCGATTGTTTATCAAGTTGTGTCTTATAGTTGACAAGGGCTTCACGATAAGCAGCAACGAACTGTCGGCTTCGCTTGTCCTTTTTCGATTCAAGTTGTTTGGCAATACGGGCCGTAAACCACCCGGTACGGGCTATATTATTCGTGATGAGTTGCTGCTGGTTGAGGATAAAATCAAGATACTCCTGCTCACCTGTTGCAAGGTATAGCTCAACAGCAACCTGTAGCTTAATACCCGTCAAGAAACCGCTTACCTCTGTATTTAGATAGATATCTTGAGCAATGTCGAGACACTCCTGGCTCAGTGCATCGTTAAATCCACGAAGTACTCTGGCAGCACCAGCCAACTGAGCCGCTGTCGAGAGGGCACGCATGGGATTGTCTTCCGTAAAGATCCAACGATCGTCACTATTACCAGCCACGCCATCAGTCATTGCGGCAGCATCGCCAAGCATGGCATACTGGCGCAATGAATTACAGATGATGCCACGATAGAGCCGACCCAGCGCCTGATATGAGCGCACCACTGTAAGGGCTCCGTTTTCTACCTGTTGTAGAATATCATTCTTACCGTCGGGCTCGTGTATCTCCACACAGTGACGCTGTTGATCGATAGCCGTCACGTCGATGTCAGGACGGAACTGCTCGTAGGCCAGTGCGAGGATATAGGCCTCACCAGCCTGTGACTCCACACGCAGGTCGAAATCGCCTGCATCGTGCCAACCACCGATATTCACCCCAGGCACCTTGGCACCCTCAGCATATTTCGAGAGTCCTGGCTGTTGAACATAGCCATCGAAATGATTGCCCGCACGAGCCATCAAGGCATCGTCCATATGGCAGGCATCATGCCAGATACGGTACTTCTCGCTGACCCTCATGTGGCACATCTGAACAGGCAGGAAATATTCGACGACAGGTTGCCACACACCGCGATTATATACATCATCGGCAATACGGAAGACACTTGACTGCGCATTGGCATAGCGCAACTGATAGAGGCCCGCCTCGGTGATATCGCTCAGGTCGGCCGTCAGGTAACGGTAGCGCAAGAAGTTACCCCACACTTTGGGCTCGATGGTGCGCACGATGGTCTCGCCATTAGCATCGATTCGAACCACTTGCAGCGGCTCGATTGTATTGTCACGCTTATCGGTTTCTATCACAATAGGCTTCGATTGCTGGGGCCGGTAACCTATCTGAGAGGTCTGAATGACAGGCTGATAGCGCCACTGACTGTCCACCTCAGGCGTAATTAGCCAGCACACAGCACCCTTCGTGGCTCCCTTGGCAATCTCGCTACGCAACACAAACCATCCGTTGTTGTGGTTCATGCGTCCGTCATAAAGTTTCAATGGCCCCGTCAAAGACTCTACTGTCAGTTTCTGACTCTTATCGTCAGGACGCGAGGTAAACTTGCTACCTACGGCGTATGGCTCGGCGATGATGTCATCGGCACGCAGGGGGCTATAGCCCTCACCGTCCAACTGTGTCAGATCAGCCTTCAATCCCTTGCCTGTAAAGAAGTCACCGTCATGACCACGATTCGTTGACACCTGCAGTAAAGGTGCATTGGGCTGCTGTGGATAGATACCGCTCTGCTGGTCCATCACCCACGGTTTACCAAACAGGTAACCAGGGTAGAACTCCAAGTTAAATCCCACCTTACCCAATAAAAAATCAGGAACGGGGGTATCCAAATCGACGGTTACGAGGAGACCCTTACCCTGAGGCTCAACGCTGACAGTGTATTTGACGTTCCAATCGGGATAGACCATTGGATTAAAGCCCTTCATGTGGCGCGATGAGTCTGGATAACAAAGTGTGGTAACAATGCGGTTACCTTCTGTCTTCCGACTCAGCTGCTTGGGTACGGGTTGCCACTGGCCTGGCGTCGCTTCCAGACGGATGTCGCCATTGGTGGCGATACGCAGTCCATTCATAATCACACATACACCACCCTGATGGCCCTCAGGATAGAAATCACTGAATGCCATTACGTCCGTTCCACCGGCATTGAAATAGCCTTCTCCATTTAATTGGAATGTCTGTGCCTGTCCTGTAATGGCTGTTGACAACGCGATTACAGCGAAAATAGTCTTGATCTTTTTCATATTAATTCTTGTATTCATAAGCTCAAAGATTTGTGTCTGGTTCCTTTTGTGTGCAAAGATACATCATTTTGCTGAAATGAGCAAATATTAAACTTAAAAACGCAATTTTCACAAAATAGTTGTATATTTGCAGACGAAATCAAAAAACATCTGATATGAAGATCGTAATACTCGACGGCTATACGGCCAATCCTGGCGACTTGTCATGGAAGGAGCTGGAGGATCTTGGCACGTTGACGGTCTATGACCGCACCTGTCCTGAAGAGACGGTGGCAAGAGCTGCAGATGCAGAAATCGTGCTGACCAACAAGGTTATCATCAACCGTGAGGTGATGGCACAACTGCCTCATCTGAAATACATTGGCGTGCTGGCTACGGGCTACAATGTGGTGGATATCGAGGCCGCTCAAGAGCGAGGTATCATTGTCACCAATGTACCTGCCTACAGCACAGAAAGCGTGGCCCAGATGGTGTTTGCCCATCTGCTGAACGTAACGAATCGCACGGATCACTATGCCACCCAAAACCGCCAACGTCGCTGGACGGAGAACAAAGACTTCTGCTACTGGGATTTTCCGCATATGGAACTGGCTGGCAAGACCTTCGGTATCATCGGACTCGGGAATATCGGACGACGTGTAGCCGAGATAGCACTCGCTTTTGGCATGAAAGTAAAAGCCATGACCAGCAAGTCGGCAAACGCCCTTCCCGCAGGCATCGAGAAAGCAGAATTGGAAGCGCTGTTAGCCACCTCAGATGTGATCTCATTACATTGTCCGCTGACAGACGCCACTCACCACCTCATCAACCAGAAAACATTGCAACTGATGAGACCTTCAACCATCCTCATCAACACAGGGCGAGGCCCGCTGGTGGATGATCAGGCTGTGGCCTCAGCCCTAACCAGCGGACAGTTGGCTGCTTTTTGTGCCGATGTGCTCACCAAGGAACCGCCTCAGGCTGACAATCCGTTACTTGGTCTCCCCAACGCCTTCATCACACCTCACATTGCCTGGGCTACTGAGGAGGCTCGCACCCGTTTATTACGGGTGGTCATCAGCAACGTACAAGCATTCCTCAACGGTACCCCAAAAAACGTCATATCATCAGAAGCCTGAAAGGCGCTAGTTAAAAAATCCAAAAACTTATCTGTGAACATAAAATATACCACATAAAATGACTACCTTTGTCGGTAAAAGAAACAATTCGTACGGAAAAATTATGAAAGCTAAACATACACTCAGTATCATTAAGCAACTGGAAACTGTTTTTCATGAACAGTGGGACAGTGATGCACTTACTGATTATGGCAGCGGAGTGACATATAAATATGGCGATGTGGCCATCCGTATATGTTATTTCCACATGCTCTTCGAATCACTAGGCATCAAACCTGGCGACAAGGTGGCTATATGTGGTAAAAACAGTTGTAATTGGGTCATCTCCATGTTGGCCATTTTAACTTATCATGCCGTAGCAGTGCCTCTGTTACCCGACTACAGCAAACAACAGTTGAAAATGCTTTGCGAGCATTGTGGTGCTAAGTTTATGATTGCTTCCCACAGGCTGGCAAATTTGTGGCCTGAAGGTCAGTGCCCGATGTATATGATCGATGTGGAAGACTTGCTGGCGATGACTCCATCACGTTTTACCGACGATGTAGAAGACAAGGCTCTTGCCTTGTTCGCCAAACGCTATCCCAATGGATTTACCAAAGATATTTTGCAATACAAGGAAGAACAGCCAGACAGTTTGATGATACTTAGCTACACCAGCGGTTCAACGGGTAATCCCAAGGGAGTGATGCTGCCTTGGCGCTCGTTACAGTCAAACATGCAATTTGCAGAAGGTGCCTTTCCACGTGAAAGAGGACAAAGGCTGCTGCTGATTCTGCCTCTGGCCCACATGTACGGCTATGCCCTCGATTTCCTTCATGGCATTCTGAAGGGAGCCCATCTGTTCATCCTGACTCAAAGTCCTGTTCCCCAAGTAGTGCTCAAGGCCTTTGACGAAATCAAACCTGCTTATCTGCTCTCTGTGCCCCTTGTAATAGAGAAAGTCTTCAATATCAGAGTCTTCCCTATCCTACAAAAGCCTTTTGTGAAAGTGACAATGAAGGTTCCTGTGGTACGCAGACTGATGTATCGGATGATTCGTCACCAGTTGATGCATGCTCTTGGCGGAAACATTTATGAAGTAATGATGGGCGGTGCTGCGTTGAATAAGGAGATTGAGAAGATCTTACACAAGATAAAATTTCCATTCACCATTGGCTATGGCATGACAGAATGTGGTCCTATGATTACTTATTCCGACTGGAAGGAGCATCGCCTTGGTTCGTGTGGCAAAGCCATCGTGAACATGGAAGTCAAAGTAAACAGCAACGATCCTCAGCATGAGCCTGGCGAGATTGTGGCAAGGGGCATAAATCTTATGTTAGGATACTACAAAAACGAAGATGCTACCGCAGCCACTATCGATGAAAATGGATGGTTGCATACGGGTGACCTTGGTACAATCGACCAGGATGGATTCATCTATTTGCGTGGTCGCAAAAAGAACATGCTGTTAGGCTCCAATGGACAGAACATCTATCCGGAAGAGGCTGAAGAACAGGTAGTCAGTTATTCCATCTTTGAAGAATGCGTTGTGGTGCAACGTCAAGGGAAATTAGTCGGATTGGTCTTCGCGTCAGATAATGTCCTGAAAAAGTATGGGAAGAAACGTGAAGAACTTGATCTGGAAACTATCCGAAAGGAAGTGAATCAGCACTTGCCCAAATACTGCCAACTGTCATCATTAGAACAGCGAACGGAAGAGTTTCAGAAGACGCCCAAGAGGAGCATCCGCCGATACCTCTACCAATAAAAGTACGAGAATGAGAAATAGCTATATTATCAATAAGGCTTTCAACTATTATATAACAGCCTCCATACTGACAGCAGTCGTCTCACAACTGACAGTGATGACTGATGCGATCATTGTGGGGCAGTTTATTTCACCAGAAGCACTCTCTGCTGTGAATGCAGCAACACCGCTGACGATGGCAGTGAATGCCATGTATCTGCTCTTTGTCATGGGTGCAAATGTAAGACTGGCCCGACTGATTGGCAAGCAGGACACCAACAGTATCAAGAATCTGTTTACTTCGATTGTATGGAGTGTGATACCCATAGGTGTTATTATCACATGCGCCCTGCTAGCATTTGCCGGACCTGTCTCTGTTTTCCTCTGTAAGGAGCCTTCTATCCATCATTATACGGCTGATTATCTGAGGGCTTATTCTATTGGTGCTGCCCCTATGCTGTTGTATTTGGCATTTAACGTATTTGTGGAGACTGCGGGCAAGCCACGCATCACTGCCGGTGTCATTATTGCGTCGAATGTGTTTAACGTGGTGTTTGACCTGTTGCTAGTGGGTGCCTTGGGGTTCGGCATTGCTGGTTCGGCCTGGGCTACGGTAATGAGTTACGTGTGTGGCTTACTGCTCATCACGACACTGGGGGTTCGTAAGATACGGCTTTTCAGGCTTCAGGCACAGAAACTGAAGATGTTCCTTGGATATGTGTTGCAGAACGTAAAGGAGGGCTTCCCTGTTGCCTTAGGTAACATTAGTATCGGTCTGCTCGTTTTCCTCCTGAACACCATCATTACTAATGCACTGGGGGTTATGGGTATGAATATATGGTCCATCTGCTTGCAGGTGCTGATGCTATCCTTGGTTGTCATCAACGGTACGACAGGCTGTATCTATGCCGTGGGCGGTATTATCTGCGGTGAGGAAGACTGGAAAGGTTTGCGGTTGTTTGAACTTCGCGTAGTCAAGGTACTGATCCTCAGCATAGCGCTGTTTGTCATCGTGGTAGAAATAGAGCCCCTTTGGCTGGCCTCCATATTTGGTGCTGACGAGAACATGCGGGCTGCTGGCTTAAGTCGTGCACTCAGGTTGTTCTTTTTGTGCGAAATACCATTTGCGTATATCTTCGTGCGCCAGGCCATGCTTCAATTACTGGAGTACCGCTCATTAGCAGCCGTTATCTCTATCCTACAACTGTTACTGCTATTAGGTGGTGTCTGGGGGGCATCGCTCATCAATCCCCAATATGTGTGGGGCAGTTTCTCTATTTCGATGGTAGTAGTTCTTGTTGCAGTATATGTGGTGATGTTTTTTATTCATAGCAAGAAACCTGGAACGAGCCTCGTTTCCCTGATACCTTTAGAAGAGGAGCCGCTGATGCTGGTCCGTTCCATGGAATGCACCGCAGAAGGGATTGCTGCTGTTAAAGAGGAATTCGAATCTTTTGTGAAAAGCCACGCAAAGGATGCTGAGGAAGCTATGAAACGTATCAACGCCCTGACAGCTAATCTGCTGGAACGGACAGATGAGGGGAAAGACGAATTCTGCGATATTATCATATCCTTTAAGGCAAAAGTGCCATTCGTCAAGATGAAAGATATTCAAGGGGCTTTCGAAAAGGATAGCTTTGCTTACGAAGCAAGCTACGAAGTGATGAACGGACAGAATGTAATAACGACCAATCTATAAAACGACATAAATATGAAGACGTATCCTTTACTACAATCGCAATTAGGTATATTCATGCAATGTGTACAGAATCCTCTGTCTACACAATACAATCTGCCTAATGAGGCACTTATTCCTCCCACCGTTGATATAGAACGACTGATTGCCGCTATGGAAAAAGTCATTGCCGAACGTCCGATATTCCGTACCCGTTTCATGATCGACGAGAACGGAGAGGTCAGACAATGGAGTGACGAGACCATGGAGATCCCCATTATCCGTCGCAAAAGTACTGAAGCCGAGTTGCAGGCATACATTAAGGATGGATTCGTACGACCCTTTGACCTACTTAGTGGCGAACCACTCTTCCGCATAGAATATGTTGAGACAGAGAATGGATGGGTTGAGATCTCAGACGGCCACCACGTGATCTTCGACGGTATGTCGTTCACGCCTGTGCTTTTCCAGATAGACCTTAATAAAGCCTATATGGGTGAGGAACTGACGCCGCAGCCTTATGGTCTTTTTGAGGCTGCTGAGGACGAGGTGGCTACGTTTGGTACCCCCGTATACGAGAAGGCTAAAGCCTACTATGCTGAAAAATTTGCTGGCATGGACTTTGCCACACTCAGCAAGAGTACGCCAGGCACCATGGGTAAGATGGTGCGCCGCTCTACTTTTGTCAATCAGCCTGAGTGCGATGCATGGTGTAAGGAGCATGGCATAGCTGTGAACCTGCTGTTCCAGGCAGCCTTCAGCTATATGCTGACTGTGCTGATGCGCCAGGAAAAGGTGGCTTATTATACCGTGAACCATGGCCGCATGGACAAGCGTCTGCGTGAGGCTTATGGTATGTTCGTTAAGTCCGTACCCATCATGGCCGATGCCACTGACGCGAAGAATAAGACCGTCAAGGATTTCATTATGAGTTTCAGGACTGAGCTGATGAGTACCATCCGCTACGGCTGTTACCCCTTTACTCATTTCTGTAGTGACTTGAAGATGACAGCGGGCATCTCGTTCAATTTCCAGGCTCTTGTCGATATGGAAGAAGCCATGATTCTCGGCGACCAGCGCATCTATGGTTCACAGCCCGTACGTGCAGAGATCGACGATGACATCACTGTCTTCATTTTCTATAAAGAAGGCCAATACGAGATTCGTGCCGAGTCGAGCAGTGCTATGAATGACGCTGAGACATTGCAGATGGTGGCTGATGCTACATACCAGACTCTCATCTCCATGCAAGCGCATTTTGACGGTACACTCAGCGAGGTGAGCATCCTCAGCGACGAGCAGCAGGCTCAGCTCATCAAGTTGTCTGCAGGCAAAAACATGGATGTTGACATTACTAAGACCTTTGCACAGGCCTTCGAGGAACGTGCCAGACTGGTACCCGACAACGTTGCCGTGGCCGATAAGAACAGTCACCTGACCTACCAACAGTTGTCACATTATTCCGACGTGCTGGCCCACCGCCTGGTAACTGCAGGCGTTCAGCCCAACGACTTCGTGTGCGTCATGTTGGATCGCTTTAAGGAGTTCCCACTGTCGGTGCTGGCCATCCATAAGGCTGGTGCTGCCTATACGCCCATGGATTTCGAGTATCCTAACGAGCGTCTGCAATATATGTTGGAGAATTCCGAGTCGAAGGTACTCATCACCAGCCATGCAGTGCTGGAAAGCAAGAAAGCAGAGGGAGATTTCGAGACGGGTAAGGTGCAGGTCATCTTCGTGGAGGACATAGACTTCAACGTTGATGCTGAACCTATAAACCTCACCACTCCTGACAATCTGGCCTATATGATCTACACGTCTGGCTCGACAGGCAAGCCCAAGGGCGCCATGCTGCACCAGGCCGGATTGTGGAACTTCATCAACATTGTCATTGACATGGAGAAACTGACGGCTGACGACCGCATAGAAGGACACCGCTCGTTCTCATTTGATGCACATATCGAAGACATGTATGCCATCTTGACGTTGGGAGGCTCGTTCCACATCATGCCTACAGAAATCAGAAAGGATCTGGCAGCTATCCGCGATTTCCTGTTCGAACACAAAATCACAGGTGGTGGTTATTCTACCGCCATTGGCGCCTTGCTGCTCAACACCTACGACGACCTGCCCGTCAGGTTCATCACTGCTGGCGGTGAGAAGCTTGACGGTGTGTACAGCGACCACATAGAAATTATCAATGTGTACGGTCCTACGGAATGTACCGATGATACATCTTATTATAGCATAGCACCGGGAACTCGCGCTGAAAACATCCCCATCGGCAAACCCGTGGCCAACACCTGGAACTTCATCGTGGACAGCAACGGCCGTCTGGTTCCCAGAGGGGTTGTTGGTGAACTTTGCATCGCCGGTATTCAGGTAGGACGCGGCTACTGGCGGCTTCCTGAGCGTACCGCAGAATCATTCGTTGATTGTCCTTTCGTCAGTAAGGACCGTTGGGGCCGCAAAGTACGGATGTATCACACCGGTGACCTCTGCCGTTGGAACAAGGACGGCGACCTGGAATATATGGGCCGTATCGACTTCCAGGTGAAACTGCGTGGTTTCCGCATAGAATTAGGTGAGATAGAGAGTAAGGTGCTGCAGATGGAGGGCATCAAGCAAGCTGCCGCCGAGGTCAGAAAGATTAACGGTGTTGATCACCTGCTGCTATACTACACTTTGGACAATGGATCTACTCTAAACGATGACGACATACGCCAGGCTTTGGAAGCATCGTCGCTGGCAGATTATATGGTGCCTGACACCTACATGCAGCTCGAGACGATGCCGCTGACCCCCAACGGCAAGGTGAACCGCAAGACACTGCCGATACCCGAGATACAAAGCCATACAGAATACGTGGAACCTGCCAACGACACTGAGCGGATCATTGCCGAGACATTCAAGGAGGTGCTGAAGATTGATGTACCTGTAGGAGCCCTGAACAGTTTCTTTGAGTTCGGAGGTGATTCCGTCAAGGCTATTCGTCTCATTAGTATGTTGCGCAAAAAGGGCATCATTGTTCCTGTATCCACGGTGATGAAGGAGAAGACCGTCAGAGCTATCGCGGGAACGATAAAAGATGTGGCTTTAGATATAGACCAAAGCAACTGGAGCGGCAAGGTGGAGAACTCAGCCATCGTGCAGTTCTTCTTCGACCTTAAGTTGCCTGTTCCAAACCATTATAATCAGGCCGTGATGCTCCAAACAGAAGGCCACTTCAACAAGGAAGCACTTGATACGGCGCTGAAAGCCGTGACTACGCATCATGACATGTTGAGGGCTGTCGTTAAGGACGGAGCACTTTATGTACGCGAGGTCAATGATGGGACCATGTTCTCCATTGAGGAGTTTACTGTTGACGGCAACGACAAGGCTGCCGTCACAGCAATAGCCAACGGTATAGAGGGCAGCATTGACATTAACAACGGCCCTCTTATGAAGCTGGCACTGCTGCATAGCAACGAGAAAGACTACTTGCTTATTGCCATACACCATAATGTCATCGACGGTGTGTCATGGCGTATCCTAATCGAAGATCTGGCTACAGCCTATGGACAAGTTGTGGCTGGACTCCCTGTCAGTCTGCCTGCAAAGACACACTCTTACAAATACTATCAGGAAGCGATGGAGCGCTTTAAGAAGAGCTACCAGCTTGAAGTAGAAAAAGACTATTGGGAGAAAGTTAGAAAGGAGATTGCTGAAACCGCAACATCGACAGGTAATGACTATACTCGCCATTTTGTCAGAAAAGAGACTACTGTCAGTGCTGACTTGACTGATGCGTTACTGGCCGTCCCCACCCGACAGGAGAATATAGGCATGAACGATCTGCTACTGACGGCCTTGCTGCGCAGTTATGCCGCGGCCACTGGTAAGCAGAAGATGTGTGTGATGCTGGAAGGGCATGGCCGTGAGAACATTGGTGAGCCTCTTTATACCGATCGCACGGTGGGATGGTTCACATCTATGTATCCTGTGGTGTTACAGCAGGATGGAAACGACCTGGTAGCCAATCTCGCTGGTGTGAAGGATGTGCTACACCGGGTGCCTAACAACGGTATCGGCTACGGACAGCTTTTCGGAATGGATGTCGCCTCCATGCCTCAGGTAACGTTCAACTATCTAGGCACTTTCGGTTCGACAGGGAAGGATGACAACCCGATTTCCATCGCAGAGGATATGCCTGTGGGTGACATGGTGGCCAAAGCCAACTGCTATGGCTCCGACATTACCGTCAACTGCATGGTGCTGCCGTCAGGACAGTTCTCCATCAGTCTGGACTACAATGAAGCCATACTGACCGACCAGCAAGCCACACAACTATTGCAAGGTCTGGATACGGAAATCAAGGCTATTACCAACGCCAAGATAAATAAAGAAGACCTGCTGACGGCATCCGACCTAGGAGAGACAACTTGGACTCATGAGGAATTCAAAGCCGTCGTGGCCGACTTCGCCAGTCGTGGAGAGACGCTGAAGCGTATCTATCCATTGACCCCCATGCAAGAAGGTATGGTACTTAGAGCTGTCATGGAACCTGACTCAGTGGCTTACCGCATCGTCTTCGCCTTGGAACTCAATGTGGTGCCTACTGAACAGCAATTACGTTATGCTCTTGATGGATTAGCCTCGCGCCATGAAGTACTGCGTACAGCAGTCATCCTGCGTGGTGTGAACGAATACCGTCAGGCTGTCGTGGACAACCGCCAACTGGGACTGACGATGAAGGACATCAGCAGTGAGACAGATCAGATGAAGGCTATCAACGACATGCGCTGGGACTTGCTCAAGAACGACTTTGACCTACAGGCTAAGCCACTGTTCAACATCGTGTCTCTCAAAACCAGTGAAACATCATGCATCCTGCTACTCGTCTTCCACCATATCATTGAGGACGGATGGTGCTTACCCATCATTCAGAAGGATTTCTTCACCCTACTTGCTCAGTGCATGGAAGGCAAGCCCCTTGTTGCAGAATCAGCAGGAGACGGACGCTATGAACAATATGTTCGCGAGATCTTGGCTAAAGACAGGCGTGTTCCCCTCAATTATTGGCGTACGCTACTGGAAGGATACGAGACCAAGGCTGTAATCCCATCCTATGGAACCATCAGCGAAGAGCGTCGCTCGAAGAAGGACGAACTCATCATAGACATCACAGTTGAGGAGCAACAAATGCTCAAAAATCTGTGCACCACCGCTCAGGTGACTCCCAATACTATTGTGGAGACTGCCTGGGGACTTTTGCTGCAGCGATACAACCGTACGGATGACGTCGTATTCGGAAAAGTCGTCTCAGGGCGTGATAATACTAACAGCGACGTGAGCGACCTCATCGGATTATTTATTAATAATATACCTGTGCGCGTACGTATAGATAAAGATGATACTGTGCTGGAGTTGATGAAGAAGGTGCAGGCTCAGGCTGCGGAAAGCAATCGCTACGACTACGTCGCACTAAGTGACATACAGCAGCAGACTGATTTGGGCAATGAGTTATTCCAGTCTACAGTCATCTTTGAAAATTATCCTTCTGACAGCAAGGAAACCATACCCTGGTCGTTTACTGTCTCACCAATCATTACAAAAGAGGAGAATTTCGACAATATCAGCTTGACGGCATATCTTGGTAATGAAGGTCGTCTCGCCCTGCAATTGCAGTTTAACAACGAACTATACACAGAAAAACAAATTAGCGATACACTCAGTGTACTGCATCATATCATCCACGGTATGTTGGTAAACACTGATGCCAAGGTTACAAGTCTTCCGTTACTTACCGCAGATAAGGAGGAAGAGGTTGCCAAACTGTCGGCAGGCAGTTACATGGAGTTTGACGCCGACAAAACCTTTGTCCAGCTCTTCGATGAGTGTGTCAGGCAGGTACCAAATCATGTTGCAGTAGCAGATCAGTCGGGGCAGTTGACCTATAATGATCTTTCTCGCTATTCCAATGCCCTTGCCCACTATCTGACAGAAGCGGGCGTGAAGCCAGGTCATTTTGTCAGCATTATGCTCGGCTATCAAAAGGAATTCCTTGTAGCAGCCATTGGTATAGAAAAAAGCGGAGGGGCATACATCCCGTTGGATTACGACTATCCCAACGACCGTCTGCTTTTCATGCTTGAGAATTCTGAAAGCCAGATACTCATCACCAGCCACGCTGTCTTTAATGAGAAAAACCTTGCCGGAGATTTTTCCAATAAGAATAGTACATGGATAATTTTCTTCATTGATGACTTTATGGACGGTGTAGACAGTAATTCTACAGATGACACCTTCGCTACCATCGACCTCTCAACGCTTGACGGCCTTGCCTATATGATTTACACATCAGGTTCGACAGGCAAGCCTAAGGGTGTAATGATACCTCATCGTGCCAAGGCCCATTTTGTTCAGTTCATAGCCAAAGAATGGGGACACACCGAAAAGAGTCGTATTTGTTGTCACTCTTCATTCTCCTTCGACGCCAGTATCGAAGATCTATACCCTGTACTTATAGTGGGAGGTACGCTCTACATCGTACCTCAAGAAGCCCGTAAGGATTTGGAACTGTTGCATGATTATATTGTTAAAAACGGTATTACAGGAGGCTGTTATACCACCCAACTGGGACAGATGCTGCTACAGATGTATCCAGACCTGCCTGTTGACTATATGGTAGTTGGCGGTGAGAAGATGACTGTTAACCCCGATTGCCATTGCCGTCTGATTAACACCTACGGTCCGACAGAGTTCACTGTCGATGCAACCTTCTTTGAATTAGAAAAAGGTTGCGAATATGGGAACATCCCAATAGGTCGTCCACTTCATAATCTCTCTGCATACATTGTTGACAACCATGGGCATCTGCTGCCGCAAGGAGTGGCTGGTGAGCTATGTATGGCAGGCATCCAGATGGCTGCGGGCTATTGGAAACGTGATGACCTTACCTCAAAGGTATTCACTGACATCGTCGTTGAAGGCCAACAGGTGAAGGTTTATCATACAGGTGACCTTGTCAGATATAACGAACGCGGTCTTTTAGAATATCTGGGACGCATTGACTCGCAGGTGAAACTGCGTGGCTTCCGCATAGAGCTTGGTGAGATAGAAACCCTCCTAGGAAAATATCCTGGCATCATGATGGAAAGCGTACAAGTGAAGACCGTTGCCGGTGTACAGCATCTCTGTGCCTACTATACCGCCAGCAGTCATGTAGATATTGATGCACTGAGGGCATTCCTGGCAAAGAGTCTGACGGATTACATGGTACCTACGACGTATATGCAGCTCGATACCATGCCGCTGACACCTAATGGAAAGATTAACACAAAGCTGTTGCCAGAACCACATGTCAAGGCAGAAGAAATCGTGCTGCCAGAAACAGAAACGGAACAGCAGTTGTGGAATCTCGTGTCTGATACACTGAAAACGAAGGAGTTTGGTATTACGACGCCTCTCTCGCACATTGGAATGACATCACTTGTTGCCATGCGTCTGGCTATGTCTATCCAGAAGGAGTATCAGATTCAGATGCCCGTATCAGAACTTATTAAAGAACCTTTGGTAAAGGCTATTGCTGCCAAGATAGACGAACAGAAGAGGCAGGAAGCAGCTGCCATAAGTTTGTTCACAAAGCGTAAGAGTGAACCTTCCGGAGAAAAGAAGGGTGATCCGTTCGCAACAAAGAAAGGTGATCCGTTTGCAGCAAAGAAAGCTGACCCATTCGCAATAAACAAAAAGAAGAATCCATTTGATTGATATAACATTAATTATATGACAAAGACAGAACAAAACATCGCGAATCTTTACGAAACGCTGATCTCAGACGGATATTTCCGTGATGACAACGGTGACATTAACATGTCGGTTGAACAATTCGGTGAAAATCTGCGCAAAGAGAAGATTGCCAAAACTTTCTATGCCAACCTTTTGGATGACGGATATTTCCGTGACGGTGAGGAAATCCTTCTCTCAGAAGAAGACTTTCTGAAGCGCGTGGGAGTCATTAAGGAAAAACGAGCGTATTATCCACTCTCCTCCAATCAGATGGGACTCTATTTTGACTGGGAAATGAATCCTGAAACCACCCAATATAACACACCCAGTCTAAAAAAATATGCTAAGGGGAAAATCGATGCTGACAGACTATGCCAAGCCTTACAGGCTGCTTTTAAGGCCCATCCATCCCTCGCAACTACATTTAACGTTCAAGAAGACGAAGTGGTACAATTTCCGCATGAGGATGCTCAGTTGGAAGTTGCCCATATCGTGCTTAACAGTGAACCTGACCTTGCATACTTCCAATCCAAAGTTCGACCTTTCAATCTGAAGGAAGACTGCCTTTGTCGTGCTGAGGTGATCGAGACCCCAAAATACATTTATCTGTTTACTGATACTCACCACATTGTCACTGACGGTGTATCAGAAATCATTTTTAATGCAGCTGTCGATACAGCCTATATGGGCGGAGAACCAGAAACTGAGACTCTTGATTTCTACGATTATGCGGTATCAGAGGAAGAATTGAGTAGCAGTAATGCCTATCAGGAAGCAGAACAATACTATGACGGTTTGTTAGGAGGTATAGAGTCTGTTGTTTATCCTCACTCTTCGACCTTAGACAATAGCAGTACACGAAATGTGGAGTTGCGAACAACCATTGACGGAGCTGCAATTGACGCTTTCTGTGAGAAAACTGGTGTAACTGAGAACGCTTACTATATGGCAGCCTTCTTGCAGGTATTGCACCGCGTGACAAGAGAAGAGAGCGTGTTGATATCTACCATCAACAATGGCCGCAGTCGCGCAGAACTGATGAACACGATTGGTATGTTTGTCAAGACACTACCCATTGTCAGCACTTTACCGGAAAAGGGTGCTGGTAACATCACTGTGGTGGATTATGCAACACAGTTCCAACAGCAATACCTCAATGCTGTTCAGCGCGATTTCTACCCATTCTCCGATATCGTCAAACGTCATGGCATCCATCCCGATATGATGTATATATTCCAGGATGTTGCTGGAGCCGTAAACCTGCGGGAAGACAAAAAAGTGCCCACAGATGAATATGAGCAGATCGACCTTACCCTCGATACAGCAAAAGTACCTTTGAAGCTGAGTGTTATTACTCATGCTGGGGGTATGAAGACTTTTGAACTCAACTACGATGCCACTCTTTATAATGAGGCTGACATGCAACAGTTGCTTGACATGGTGATTGCAGCATCCTTGTCACTCAGTGAGGCTCAAACACTGTCAGACGTATCTATCCTTCCTAAAACACAGCGTAAACAGGTTGAATCTTTCCGACAGACTGCACAGGCTGATGTTCCATTGAAACTCCATCACCAACCTATTGAGAAGAATGCCATAGAGATTCCTGACACAGTGGCTCTGATTGCCAAGGACTGCACACTGACTTTTAAACAATTCAATGAGGAGGCCAACCGCATAGCCCACGCCCTTATCAAGCGTGGTGTGAAGCGTGGCGATCGTGTTGTGTTGCTTTTGCCAAGAACGTCGGCTGTTATTGTATCCATGTTTGGCGTCTGCAAAACTGGTGCCGCCTATATTCCTTGCGACCCTGCTTACCCAGCTGACCGTATTCAACTGATCATGACGGACTCCGAAGCGCAATATGTCATCACTACCAAAGACCATTTGGCAAACTACGATGCCGAAAAGGTTATCGATATTGACGACATATACAAGAACGAGGTATATAGCACGGAGAATCCCAATGTGGAGATCTCGCCCGATGATCTGGCATACCTCATTTATACATCAGGCTCCACTGGTAAACCTAAGGGCGTAATGCTGCGCCATATAGGTATTACCAATTACCTATACAACCATCCTGCCAATGTGCATATCTCAGGACTGAAACGACTCAACGTGAAAACCTATGTGTCTATTACGACCCTCTCGTTTGATATGTCACTAAAGGAGTTTGCCGGTTCGCTGTATAACGGCATCACTACTGTATTGGCTGATGAACAGGAAGTCATTGACCCCATTCTGCTTGCCAATCTGATGCAGAAGACAGGGGCAGAGGCCATTAACGGTACCTGTTCACGTATCCAGAGTTATCTTGAACTGCCCGAGTTCTGCGAGGCTGTACGCCATTGTAAGATGGTATGGTCTGGTGGTGAGATGTATCCAACATCGCTACTGGAGAAACTGCAGTCACTTGGCGTTGAAATCATCAATACGTATGGTCCAACTGAGATTACTGTATCGTCGAACATTGCCAATCTTACACATGCCAGTCGCGTCACCGTAGGTCGCCCGTTGCTCAACTACATCGAATACATTGTCGACCCGTTCGATCAGGAAGTTCCTGTTGGTATACCTGGTGAGTTGCTTATTGGCGGCCCTGGTGTGGCTCTTGGCTATAACAACCTACCAGAGATGACGGCCGAACGTTTTGTTGAATATAAGGGTATCCGAGTCTACCGTTCAGGTGACCTGGCCCGATGGACTTCTGACGGCGAGGTCGAGATACTTGGACGTATTGACAATCAAGTAAAGATAAGCGGTTTCCGCGTAGAACTTGGTGAGATTGAGACACAGGCAGAAAATATAGAAGGTGTACAGAAAGCCATTGCCGTTGTCAAGAAGATAAGTGGTATGGATCATCTTATCCTTTACTATACAACGCCCGATGGTTCTCCTGTTGGAGATACCGATATTGACGCCGCTCTCAAGAAGACCTCACTGGCAGAATATATGATACCTGATATCTATATGCGCCTTGAGGCTATACCACTAACTCCCAATGGTAAGACCAACTACAAAGCATTGCCTGAGCCTGCACTGAAAGCAGAGGAAATCGTGATGCCTCGTAACGAGCAGGAACAGAAGATGTGGGACATCATCTCTGATCTGCTAGGCACTACAGCCTTTGGCGTAGAGACCAACCTCGTGACGGTAGGACTGAGTTCTATTGCAGCCATCCGCTTGTCGGCCATATTCTCTCGCAACGACATCAAACTTTCCACACGAGACATTATGCGCACTCCTGTCATTAGTACACTGGTAAAGAAGGCAGGTAGTGTTGGTGAGGAGGAAGAACAGTCTCTTAAACCCCATGCTATCAGAGAATGGTATCCCTTGAGTGAGACTCAAAAGGGTATGTATTACGACTGCATCACCCACCCTGATGCCATCCTGTACAATATTCCCAGTGTATCCACTTTTGTCGATATTGACAGAGAACGTCTTCTTCAAGCTGTGAAGGCAGTCTTTGAGGCTCACCCCTACCTGAACTGTCGTCTGAGAGAACACGATGGTGAAGTGATGCAATATCGTGATGATACCTTAAACCCCATCATCAACGAAGTCACACTTGACACCCGTCCTGATGCAGCCTTCTTCCAGGGTCAGTTGCGCCCCTTCGATGTGATGAATGAACCCCTCTATCGCTTCACACTCTATCATTACAAGAACGAGACCTCACTGCTGACCGATATCCATCACCTCATCAGCGACGGCACCAGCAATCAAGTGCTTGCCCTTGATCTGAAGAAGGCCTATGATGGACAGTCATTAGAAAAAGAGCAGTACACTGCTTATGACCGCTCTATCGATGAGAACGAACTTTTCCTGTCGGAGCGCGGTAAAGAAGCTGAGGCTTATTTCGACCAGATATTTGAGGATGTTGCCTCAACTGTTTATCCACACTCTACTTTACTCGATGGTGATAAGGTTTACAACACGATCACTACCGATATCCAGTCAGAAGCTATCAATGATTATTGTAAGCGTCATCTACTGTTACCTAGTTCTTTCTTCATGACCGTGCTCCACGCTGTCTTACATCGCCTCACCCGTGAAGAGAAGACACTCATCCACTTTATCAGTAATGGCCGTTCCGAACTGAAATTAGCAAACTTCTTCGGTGTATTTGTAAAAACACTACCTTCTGTATGTGCTGATTTCAAACGTCCGATGGCAGAATTGGTGAAAGCCGTCAACGAGCAGATGCGCAATACGATTGATAACGACTTCTATCCTTTCTCAGAGATGGTTAGTCGCTATAATATCAACGTTAATATCATCTACAACTATTTCGTTGATTTGGAGACCGACATCGTACTCGATAAACAGGCTGGTGTGTATGGCAATTTGAATTGGGATACTGCTAAGAATCCTCTCTCTGTCACAATACTAACCAACGATAAGGGAGACTATCAGTGCTTCCTCGAGTATGATGCGACGCTCTACAACCGCCGCGATATGGAAATATTGAGCAAGGGGTTCAAGACCTTCGCAGAAAATTGCGTCAGCGACAACTTTGCTGACACTACCAATGTGCCACTGATTTCCGCTTCTGAAACTGATGTTATTATCCGACAGGCTCAGGGAGAGAGGATGGAATATCCTGCTACAGACACCTTTGTCAGCCTATTCCTCAGCCAGGCCATCTCGTATCCTACTACCGTAGCAGTATCAGACGGTAACAGTACCTATACCTACAAAGAACTCGACACGCTATCCAATATACTGGCAAAGAAACTCCTTGATATTGTTGGAGAGAACAATGGTCAGCGTCCCTTCATGAGCATTATGCTTGGCTATGAGAAGGATTTCGTTGTGGCAGCCTTAGGCGTAGAGCGAGCAGGTTATGCATACGTTCCTCTCGACTATGACTATCCCAATGAGCGTTTGCTTTATATGCTCGAAGACAGTGAGAGCCAGGTGCTCATCACCAGCCATGCCATACTGAACGAGAAGACTTGTGATGGCGATAAGTTTGAGGCCAAGAACATCATCTTCATCGATGACTTCCTCAATGAGGCATCATCTTTGGCATCATCGTCTCCTATCAATCTTGCCACACCTGAAGGTCTGGCCTATATGATTTACACCTCTGGCTCCACAGGTAAGCCCAAGGGCGTCATGATTTCCCACCGGGCTAAAGCCAACTTTATGCATTTCGTAGCCAAGGAATGGGGCCACAACGCCAAGAGCCGTATCTTCTGTCACTCCAGTTTCTCTTTCGATGCCAGTATCGAGGACCTTTATCCTGTCCTAACGGTGGGTGGTACCCTTTACATCGTTCCTCAGGAGGCACGACGTGACATGGATTTGTTGCAGCAGTTCATCGTCAGCAATGGCATCACCGGCGGTAGCTTCACTACCCAGTTTGGCCAGATGCTACTGTTGCAGTATCCAGACTTACCTGTAAAGTACATTGTAATTGGCGGAGAGAAAATGACAGTTGTACCGCAATGTAACTGCCGTCTTATCAATTCTTACGGACCTACTGAATTTACAGTTGACTCCACCTTCTATGAAGTGGAGAAAGGGCGGGAGTATAAGAATATCCCCATCGGCCGTCCGCTTTACAATCTCGCAGGTTATGTAGTGGATAAATACGGCCATCTCATGCCGCAGGGCGTTCCAGGTGAACTCTGTTTGGCAGGTCCTCAGATTGCCAATGGATATTGGCACAGAGAAGACCTGACACGCGAGAAATTCACCAATGTCCTCTTCACTTCCGACAAAGTCTATCACACAGGTGACCTTGTCCGTTACAATGAAGACGGCGACATAGAATACTTAGGACGCATCGACAATCAGGTTAAACTCCGTGGATTCCGTATTGAGTTAGGTGAGATTGAGACGCTTATCAGTAAATATGACGGTATCACCATGGTCAGCGTACAGGTCAAAGAAGTTGGTGGCGTACAGCATCTTGTGGCCTACTATTCCGCTAATACGGAAATAGATAAGGCAGCTCTTGAGGCTTCGCTGGCCGAGAGCCTGACGGATTACATGGTGCCCGAAGTGTATATGCAGCTTGATTCCATGCCACTCACTCCTAACGGTAAGGTAAACACCAAGGCCCTGCCTGAGCCAGAGATTGCTTTGACGGAATACGTAGAACCTGAAGGTGTGAAAGAGCCTATCGTGGCTGAGTGTATCTCTCAGGTGCTGAGCATTGGAGGCAATGTGGGAGCTTTGGACAATTTCTTCTCTCTCGGTGGCGACTCCATCAAGTCTATCCGTTTGGTCAGCATGCTAAGGCAAAAAGGTCTCTCGCTGACCGTTGCTGACGTGATGAAGGGCAAGACTGTCAGGGCTATTGCCGCTATGGCTGAGAGCAATGTGGAAGACATATCCCAGGAAATAGTAACTGGTGAAATCCTGCCAGGTGCCATCCAGCGCTATTACCTCAATCTGAACCAACCTCATCCTGAACATTATAACCAGAGTGTGGCTGTGGAATCAAATACACCTATCAATATAGAGGTGTTGCGTAAGAGTCTGGATGCTATTACCATACATCATGACATGCTTCGTATGAGAACTGAGAATGGAAAGTTGTACATTAACGAGACAGATCAAAAACTATATGATTTCTCCGAACTTACCGTAAGCAGTAAAGATGATATTACACCTCATGCGAGCACACTACATGCTTCCATCGACCTTCAGCACGGTCCAGTCTTGAAGGTGGGCTTATATCATCTTCCTACTAGCGATGTGCTTGTCCTGATCTGTCATCATATGGCGGTTGACGGTGTATCATGGCGCATCATCATAGAGGATTTGATTACATCTTATAACCAACTGACAGCAGGCAAGGAAATCTCTCTGCCCAAGAAGACCCATTCGTTCAAATACTATACAGAAGCCATTCACCGCTATCGTGACAGCTACAAACTCAGTTTAGAGAAAGCGTATTGGGAAAACGTACAGAAAAAGATGCTCCAACTGCCTCAAGGAGGTAGCACTACAGACCATATCCGCAATTTCAATCTGCAATATAGTCATACTTGTCTGACGCATCTTCTTACCGATGCGCACAAAGCATACAACACGACGGAAAACGATCTCCTGATAACAGCCTTCCTTAATAGTTACCGTCAGGTAACAGGCAATGACAGAGCAAGTCTGATGATGGAAGGCCACGGACGTGAACCTATTCACGAGCCGTTAGTCACCGACCGTACTGTAGGATGGTTTACCTCAATGTATCCTGTTGTCGTAGAAGGCATTAACGGTGACATACGTCACGACATACGTCTTGTGAAAGAAACATTCCGTACAGTACCAAACAAGGGACTTGGTTATGGCGTCCTGCAGTATATCCCATCTGCTGAAGGTGATGCAAACCTACGCACAGACCTGACAGAATGTTTAGGATTCAATTATTTGGGCGATGTAAAGAGCGATGACGCGATGAATGGATTCAGCATTGCTGGCGATGTCAATACTGGTATATCCGCCAACAAGGAAGGACTGACCAGTGTAACCTACATGATTAACTGTACCATCATTGAAGGCGTTTTCGGCATCAATGTTGACTATGACACAACAGTCTATACCGAAGCGCAAGCCCACGCTATCGCAGAGGGTTTCTGCAAGCAACTCGAGGCCATCGTCGATCACACCCTTTCAATTGCCATACCAGAACCGACGGCTTCTGATCTGGGTGCTCAGGGTTGGACTGACAGCCAGTTTGAATCACTGAAGGCTGAATATGCTGAGCGTGGTGAAACAATACAGCGCGTGTATCCGCTTACCCCCATGCAAGAAGGTATCCTGCTTGAGTATATGTCAGATCCAAAAACCTCAGCTTACGTACTCGTCAACCGCTACGAAACGAATATCCTGCCAACAGCTGAACAAGTGCGCTACGCCCTTGACGTTCTCGCTGCCAAGCATGAGGTTTTCCGCACATCAATCATCTATCGCGGAGTGGATACCCCTTGTCAGGCCATTATAGACCGCAAACTGGGACTGCGATATATCGACATCTCAGGCGAAAGTGACATCTATGCAGCCTCAATGCGCATTCACAAAGAGGAACTTGCAGCCACCTTCGACCTTCAGTCATCACCTCTTTACAGAATTGTTGTACTGAAAACATCTGAGACGTCATGTCATATCCTACTCGTCACTCACCATATTATCATTGATGGTTGGTGCCAGCCAATTTATTTCAAGGATTTCTTGACGGCTCTTCAACAGGCAATGACCGGAAACACAGAACCTATCGTTCCTGGTATCGCTGGAAGATATGAAGAGGCTGTTCGTGACATGCTCAGCTTTGACAAGAAGAGCGCCTTTACATATTGGAGGGAGTTGCTGTCTGATTATACAGAAAAAGCTATTATTCCTTATTCCTATAAGCCTGTGCCAGAATCCCCACGCAAGGCACAGACACTGGGACTTCACATCGAACCTGCTGTGATGGACCAACTGCAAGGGCTCTGTAGCAAACACGAGGTGACCATGAATACCATCATGGAATATGTATGGGGTATGGTTCTTCACATTTACAACAACCATTCCGATGCCATATTCGGAAAGGTTGTTTCTGGTCGTAACCATGGTGATGTGGCCGATCTAGTTGGACTTTTCATCAATTCGATACCTGTGCGTGTTAAGACTGATGATACAATGACTGTGCTCGATGTACTGCATGCCCTTCAAAAGCAAGCGGCCGACAGTGCAGTGTACGACTACTGTTCATTGGCCGAGATACAGCAACAGTCATCACTCCGAGGTAACCTCTTACAGAGTACTCTCATCTTCGAGAACTATGCAGGTAAAGAGGATCTGAACGAAATAGGAGAAAAGTTGCATATCAAGTCTTTACAGACGGAAGAGGAGATCTTCAATGAGCTGCGTGTTGTGGTTGTCCTTGATGATAAGTTAGGTACGATGAGTATCCACATCATGTATGACGGCAATCTGTATGCTGAGAGTCGTATGCAGACCGTCGTTTCCACCCTCCAGTATTTACTGACAAGCTTGCCTGATAATATCAACACGAAGGTATCGGAGTGTCCGTTGATGTCTGACTCCGACAAGGCTGCAGTCATAAAACTCTCGAAGGGTAAGGATATGCCGTTCGATTATTCAAAGACTTATCTCGATCATTTTGTCGCAAAAGCTCATGAAGTGCCCGAGAACCTGGCTGTGGATGATGACACCCGTCAACTGACATACGCCGATCTTGACCACCAGTCCGACCTCATAGCCCACAAGCTTGTTACTATGGGTGTACGTAAGCAGAACTTCATTGGTGTCATGATTGAACGAAGTGTCGACTTCCCCGTCTGCGTGTTTGGTATCCATAAGGCAGGAGCTGCTTACCTACCACTCGATCTGGAATATCCGAATGAACGCCTATCTTACATGCTTTCCGACAGCGAGGCACCCCTCGTTATCACTACGCACCAAGTATTGCAGGAAAAATTGCAGTTAGGTGGTTTCGAACGGTTACAGACCCTACTCGACCAAGGAAAAGTGCTCTTTGTTGACGACATCGACTGGCACGAGGCATGCAAGCCTATAAACCTTTGTACTCCTGATTGCTATACTTATATCATCTATACCTCAGGATCTACAGGTAAGCCTAAGGGTGTTGTACTACATCATCTTGGACTGATGAGCTATATCCTCTCAACCACAGAGGAGAATGGTCTGACAGCAGCCGATCGTATCAGTAGTCATCGTTCGTTCAGCTTTGACAGCCATATTGAGGATCTCTATGCTATATTACTGCTGGGTGGTAGTTTGCACATTATGCCATCTACCATTCGCAAGGATCTGCCGTCAGTCTACGATTTCGTAGTGCGTCATCGTATTACAGGTGGTGGATATACAACCTCAATAGCTGCTCTGCTCGCCAACAACTTCGACATGCCCGTGCGCTATATCAGTGCCATTGGCGAGAAACTGGCAGGAGTGGTATCGGGCGATGCACAGATACTGAACTATTACGGACCTACGGAGTGTACCGACCACATCAGTATGTTCCCGATGCAGAAGGGTGTAGAGTATTCCGATATCCCTATCGGTCACGTGGTAGCCAATAGCTGGTGTTTCATTGTGGACAGATACGGACGCCTGGTACCTCATGGTGCTGTGGGAGAACTCTGTATCGCTGGTATTCAAGTGGGTGTAGGCTACTGGCATTTGCCCGAGCAGACTGCCAAGGTATTTGGTGACTGCCCATTTGTACAACAGAACATCGACGGCACGAAAGTACGCATGTATCATACGGGCGACTTGGCACGTTATGACGACGACTGTCAGTTGGTATGCCTAGGCCGTATGGACGGTCAGGTAAAGGTGCGTGGCTATCGTGTGGAACTGGGTGAGATTGAGAGTGTGACTATGGCAACAGACGGACTGCACGAAGTGGCCGCCGCCGTGAAGGTGCTGAATGGCACAGCCATGATTGTACTCTACTACACAGTGACCAGCGACTCAGTGACCGAGGCAGACATCACAAAGGTGGTGGAGGATTCGGCACTGGCCGACTATATGTATCCTTCCGTTTATATGAAACTTGACGAGATGCCTCGTCTGCCGAATGGTAAAATCAATCGAAAGGCACTTCCTGAACCTACCGTTAAGGACGAGGAGTATATAGCTCCTGCAACTGAGACAGAGGAGAAGCTGACTGCAGGTATTCAGGAAATGCTCAGGATGGAGAAAATCAGTGTAACGGCTAACTTGCTCACACTGGGTCTGACTTCACTGCATGCAATGCGCGTCTCAATGGCTGCTAGCCAGGGCATGAATGCGAAGGTGACAGTGGCTGACATCATGAGGACACCCACCATCCGACAGATTGCAGAATTGGTGGAGAAAGCCAAGAACACTGCAGCAGGTAGCAACGCTCTCTTTAAGAAACGCGAGGCTGAAGGCGGCCATGACACTTCTCCGAAGTCAGGTAATCCGTTGACGGCGAAGACAAATCCTTTGAAAAAAAATCCATTAAAAAAATAACATCATGACAGAATTACAGCAAAACAGAAGAACACTCTACGATAACCTATTGAATGACGGTTATTTTAGAGACGAGAATGGCAATATCAATTTCCCGTTTGAGGAATTCGATGAGAGTCTTGATGATAATGAGAATATAGTGACGTTGTATCGCAACCTGCTAGACGATGGTTATTTCCGCGATGAAGACGGCGAGATTAACTTTAGTGAAACAGACTTTCTGGCAATGCTCGGACGGAGGCACGAACTACGTACATACTATCCGTTGACTGGCAATCAGTTGGGCATTTATGCTGACTGGGAGATGAATCGCGATACAACACAATATAATATTCCAACACTTACACGCTATACAGGCGTGGAGGTAGAGCGCCTTGTAGACGCTCTTCGTAAAGTAGTTGATGCTCATCCGTACCTGAAGATGCGGCTGGCAGAGACGCCTGACGGTGTGATGCAACAACGCAGGGATGATGCTGAGACGAAGATAGAGGTGAGGAAGTTACAGGTTGAACCTGAAAAGGAGTATTTCCAAGCGTTGGTACAACCCTTCGATCTTTTCAACGACGATCTCTATCGAATCGTAGTAGTTGAGACGCCTTCGGCAGTGTACTTCTGGAAGGACATGCACCATATTCTTTTTGATGGTGGATCGATGGGGATATTTAATGCCCAACTCCGCGAAGCATACGCAGGGAGAGACTTACAGACTGAGAGCTACACTGCATACGACTTTGCACTGGAAGAGGAAGAACGCCTGCAAGGTGATAAATATGCAGAGGCAGAAGCGTTTTTTGACAAGATGCTTGAAGGGCGAACTGCCACAGCTTATCCTTCCTCGGCAGAAGTAGAAACATCGGCGACCCAGAGTGGAACTCTGCACAAGCAGTTGAACGCGAATGTGAGTGAGTATTGCCGCCAGTATGCTATTACACCTAACAGTTTCTTCATGGCTGCACTGTCATTACTCATGCACAAGGTGACACGTGAGGATGACATCATGTACACAACTGTTTCACACGGACGTAACACAATAGAGATGATGGACATTATGGGTATGTTTGTAAAGACGTTGCCCGTAATCAGCAGCATGGAGGGAAAACAGGCACAAGAGGAACGCTTCTCTGAGTTCGCTGGGAAAGTCCACCGCCAGTATGTTGACGTGGTAGAACGCGACTTTTATCCGTTCACTACGATGGTGGAGCGTCACGGTGTACGCCCAGAAATACTCTTTGCTTATCAGGACGGTTCGTATAGCTCAGATGAGAAGGCGACAGACAATGGTTTGAAAGCGGAGAGGATCCCACTTGCACTTGACACTACTAAGACTAATATCACGATAGAGATAGAGGCACTGGGCAACGATAGTTATGTGTTGGATATTGAATATGACACAAACAGATATGGGGCTACAGATATGCAACGACTGCTCAATGCATACGCCACAATTGTCAAGCAGGTGTGCAGAAAGGATATGGCAGTTGGAGATATCGAGTTAGTAGGTATGCACGAAAAGGAGATGTTGAAGGCTCTGGGATGTGGAGAGAGTTTAGACTATGACTTCACGAACACCATGGTGGACATACTCCAAAAGCAGGCTGCACGAACCCCAAAAGCAACAGCGATTGTCTTTAAAGACCACCAATTGACTTATGCAGAAGTTGATGCCCTCACAGATCGTCTTGCTCATCATATCAAAAAGACCGGTGTTGATAGAGGACAAGCTGTAGGTGTCATGATCGAACGTTCGGAACTGATGCTTATCTATCCGATGGCGATCATGAAGGCAGGGGGAGCCTATATGCCACTTGACCCTCATTTCCCTGAGGAGCGACTTATCTTTATGTGTGAAGATGCAGGAGTAAAGCTCATTCTCTCAGAGGGCAATCTGGTAAAGAATGTTATGCCGTCATTTACAGGAGACGTCATCGTTTCGAGCGAACTGCAACAGCTACCTGAGCTGTCGAAGCCGTTAGTGGTGGAAACAAAGGCGGACGATGCTGCCGTTATTCTCTTCACCTCAGGATCAACAGGTAAACCCAAGGGGGTTGTGTTGGAGCATCACGGAGTAGTTAATTTTGCACATTGGTATGCCAAAGAGATGAAGATGGACCAGACAAGCAAGAGTGTGGGTTATGCCAATTTTGGCTTTGATGCCCACATGATTGACATTTATCCAACTCTCCTTGTAGGCGGAACGGTACACATCCTGCCAGAGGAACTGCGCATGGACTTGGTGGCAATGAACGAATATATCGAGACTAATGGACTGACTACGGCGTTCTTTACCACGCAGATTGGATGTCAAATGGTCAGTCTCTTCGACAATCCTTGTCTGAAGAGTGTGTCCACGGGTGGTGAAAAGATGCCGCCAGTAAAAAAACCTGCCTACGATTTCTATAATGTGTATGGACCAACTGAATGTTCACTCTTTTCTACCTATTACAAAATTGAGGAGGAATATTTCGATGCAGATAAGTCGGTGATTGGTAAGCCACTTGATAATTACCAACTCTATGTAGTCGACAAGAATCTGCACCTCGTACCCCGCGGTGTGCCAGGCGAACTGGTGATTGCCGGCATCGGTGTGGGACGTGAATACCTCAACCGGCCAGAGATTACGGCAGAAAAATTTATTGAGGTTGATGGACAGAAAGCCTATCGATCAGGTGACTTGGTACGCTGGACCGAGGATGGCAATATTCAATTCCTTGGCCGTATCGATAATCAGGTGAAACTGCGCGGTCTTCGCATCGAGCTTGGCGAAGTAGAAGCTGTCGTTGCAAAATACGACGGTATACGCCAAGTAGTAGTGGATGTAAAAGAGGTTAATGGTGTACAGCACCTTTGTTGCTACTATGTGTCAGACATAAGTATAGACGAGAATGCACTGAAAACTTATCTGGGCGAGAACCTCACGGAGTTTATGGTACCCACCCAGTACATGCAGTTAGAAGCTCTGCCGCTGACTCCCAATGGAAAGGTGAATCGCAAGGTGCTACCAATGCCTGTCATTGAGAATGACGTAGAGTATATTGAACCTTCAACTGAGACCGAAAAGGTTGTCGCGCAGTATTTTGCTAACGTGCTCAACCTATCGACTCCTGTTAGTGTACTGGATAATTTCTTCTCTCTCGGCGGTGATTCCATCAAGGCTATCCGATTGGTGAGTATGTTGCGCCAAGAGGGGCTTTCGCTAAAGGTTGCTCAAATCATGAAACTCAAGACTGTTAGTGCCATTGCTGCTGCAGCAAGCGGGGTGGATGAGCATTTCCAGATTGACCAAAGCAACTGGAGCGGAAAGCTGCCGAACAGTGCAATTGTACAATACTTCTTCGATCTCAATCTACCTGAGCCAACGCATTTCAATCAGGATATCATGCTGCGCTGTGCAGACAGGGTGGATATTGAAGCACTGAATCGCTGTTTGGATACTATTGTGAAACAACATGATGTGCTACGTGCTCAAGTGAAAGATAATATGCTCGACGTAAGAGCGTATGACAGCGAATCGCGTTATTACGATCTCTTTGAGTACCAGCCAGAAGACAATAGCGATATCGCTGGGATTGGAATGATGCTACAGTCCACGCTGGACATTGAGAAAGGTAACATGATGCGTGTGGCGGTGTTCCATGCCAATGAATGCGACTACGTACTCATCATTATTCATCACTTAGTGGTGGATGGTATCTCATGGAGAATCATTGCTGAAGATCTCAACATCGCATATTCCAACGTGATGGATGGCAAAGAGCCGAAACTGCCGGCAAAGACACACTCCTATAAGTATTATGTTGAAGCTATGGAGCGCTATAAGCAGAGCTATACACTCTCACAAGAAAAGAACTACTGGGAGAAGATACGCTCACGCGTGGTCGAAATGGAGGGTTCGCAGGTGGATGACTATTCACGCAAATTCAACTATACGACCGTCCAGCTTGACAAGAATACAACATATGACCTGTTGCATAATAGCAACAAGGCTTATAACACGGAGATTAACGACCTACTGCTCACAGCCCTTGGCAGAGCATACTGCCGTCTGTCAAAGAAGAAAGAAGTGTCCATTCAGTTGGAGGGACACGGCAGGGAACCGATCAACGAACCGTTGGAGATTGACCGCACGGTAGGTTGGTTTACATCAGTCTATCCAGTAGTTCTCACACAGTTGGGCAATGACATCCGTAAGGATATCCGCCATACAAAGGAAACACTGCACGCTATTCCGAACAAGGGTCTCGGATACGGCCAACTTTTCGGTATGGACTGTCATAAGGCTCCAATGATAGGATTCAACTATCATGGTGAGTTCGATGAAGGTGGTGGCTCAGACACACAATTCTTCTCTATCGAAGACAACATTGCTCACGGCTCTGGTGTCTCTAAGAAGAATACTTTCATCACAAACATCTCTATTAATAGTCTTGTCAGTGGTGGGCAACTACAATATACTGCTGTGTACAATACAGAGTTGTTCAGTGCCGATGACATGGAGCGCTTTAACGAGTGCTTCCTCGACGAACTCCGCAACATCGTAACGCATACTGCTTTGGTAGAGAAATCCGAACTAACAGCCTCTGACTTGGGTGAGACGACATGGACTGACGATGAGTTCCTGCAAGTATATAATTCATACATGGAACGAGGCATTAGCATCCGCCGTATTTATCCGTTGACACCTATGCAGGAAAGCATGTTGTTGAAGGTGATGGCAGAGCCTGATACGACAGCCTACAGAATCTTCTACCAGCTGAATGTAAATGAACTGCTTTCAGAAGAGCAGGTATCTCTGGCAGCACAGATAATAATGGCTAAGCACGAAGTGCTCAGTACCGCTTTCGTGTATAAGAACGTCAGCAGTTATCGTCAGGTGCTTACAGACCGCCCCATCCCTGTCATCATGGAAGATGCTACTGCCGCCGATGATATGGAAGCGTTCATTAGTGATATACGCACACGCGAAACAAACCGAGGCTTCGACCTTCAAGATGACGCTCTCATGCGCATTGTCTGTGTTAAGACCAGCGACACTTCGTGCAAACTGATGCTCTTCTTCCACCATATTATTATTGACGGATGGTGTCTGCACCTTGTGTTCTCAGACTTGAAAGATGCACTCATAAATGGGGCCAAGATTGATGTTGCCTCTATTGAGGACGAAAATGCCGGTGTATATGAGGCACACGTCCGTGAACTCGGAAAGCGCAACCGCACTGAGTCATTGGAGTATTGGAAAAACCTCCTTACAGGTTATGAACAAAAAGCGGTTATTCCGTCGCACGGTCGACTGCCAGAAGATCAGCGCAGTGACAATAGCCATGCCTTCCTTGACATAGAACCGGAGATTATGAACGGACTGGCAACTATCTGCGATAAGGCAGGTGTCACCATCAATTCGGTAGTTGAACTCGTATGGGGTATCACATTGGGAGTGTACAACAATACCCAGGATACTGTATTCGTGAAAGTGGTATCGGGACGTAACTCTTCGTCGCTTAACCTTAGCAATGTGCTGGGACTTTGCATCAACTCTGTACCTGTACGTATAAAATTCGACTATAACGATACAGTTGTTGAAGCCTTGAAAAAAGTTCAGTCACAGGCCGCAGAGACGAATGAGCACGACTATTGCCCACTCTCTGAGATTATCGCACAGACGGAGCTCCAGTCAGAACTGTTCCAGTCGGTTATGGCATTTGAGAACTATCCCGATGAGGAGAATACTGATGAACCTGCAGCACTCTCTATCACTGGTGATGACCACAACGAGGAAGTGTTCTCCGATATTAGTTTCAGTGTAAGCACCAACGATGAAAAGACCAAGATGCTCTTTAACATGAGTTACGATACGGCTTTATATCGTGCGAATGACATCCAACAGGTGCTTGATACCATACACGAACTCCTAAAGAACATTGCAGAACAGGGTGATGTGAAACTAAGCAGCCTGAAGCTTGTGCCTGACACTGCTACAGAAAAGTTGAAGGTGCTGGGCATGGGAGAAGAGCTTGTCTATGATAAGCGTGACACGATGGTGGATATACTCTGCAAGCAGGCTAAGCTCACACCAGATGCTATTTGCACGGTATGTAATGGCAGGAAATACACTTACCGCCAGATTGACGAGCTATCAGACCGTCTGGCAGCTCATCTCCAGTCGCTTGGAGTCGGAAGGGGTACAGCAGTAGGACTGATGATCAACCGTTCAGAGCTGATTTTGATTTATTCAATGGCTGTGATGAAGGCTGGAGGTGCCTATATGCCACTTGACAGCAAGTTCCCGGAAGACCGTCTGATGTTCATGTGTGAGGATGCCGGTGTGAAGATTATTCTGACTTACGAAAAACTCGCAAATGTTGTCCTTCCGCATTTCGACGGTATTATATTCTCTAACCAAGAACTGGAGGCCCTTCCTGTACTTGATGGCCAATTTAATGTAACGACAAAGGCAGACGACGCCGCTGTTATCCTCTTCACCTCAGGTTCGACAGGTATGCCCAAGGGCTGTGTGCTGGAGCATCACGGCATCGTGAACTATGCCCATTGGTATAAGAAGGAACTGCAGATGAATGAAAAAGATATCGTGGCGGGCTTTGCAAACTTCGGTTTTGACGCCCACATGATTGACATCTATCCGACATTGCTTTCCGGTGCTACACTACACATCTTGACGGAAGAAGTTCGTATGGACTTTGAGGCGCTTAACAGCTATATCAATGACAATGGTATCACAGTAGCTTTCTTCACAACGCAGATAGGCTGTCAGATAGCTTCTATCTTCCCCGACAACCATCTCAGGGCGATGACGATCGGTGGCGAGAAGATGCCGCCTACGAAACGCACGTCATATACCATCTATAACGGCTACGGCCCCACTGAGTGTTCACTTTATTCGACCTGCTACAAGGTGGAAGGCGATTACGATGGTGTAAAGTCGATTATTGGTCGCCCATTAGCAAACTACCAGCTCTACATAGTCGACAAGAATCTGCACCTCGTGCCACGTGGTGTACCAGGTGAACTGGTGATAGCAGGCATCGGTGTAGGTCGGGAATATCTCAACCGACCAGAGATTACAGAACAGAAGTTTATCACGATGGATGGTCAGAAGGCTTATCGTTCAGGTGATCTAGTGCGTTGGTGTGATGACGACAATATAGAATTCCTCGGCCGTATCGACAATCAGGTGAAATTGCGCGGACTGCGTATTGAACTTGGTGAAATCGAGAACCAGGCGCTCTCCATTGAAGGCGTCAATCAGGTGGCTGCTGTCGTGAAGAATGTTGCCGGTCTCGACCATCTTGTCCTTTATTATACCGCCAACGACGGCGTGGACGTTTCTGAGTCTGAGGTGCAAAGCGGTCTCGAAGCATCTACATTGCCACACTTTATGGTTCCTGAGACCTTCATGAAGCTCGATGCCATGCCGTATAATGCCAATGGTAAGATCGATCGTAGGGCACTTCCTGAGCCAATTATCAAACAAACGGAGTATGTGGCTCCACGCAGTGATTCGGAGAAGGCTATCTGTGACGCCATGGCTACAGTATTGCGTCTGGAGAGAGTTGGTATCGACGATGACTTCTTCAAGCTTGGAGGAACATCGCTCGCTGCTTTAAAACTTCAATACCAGTCGGGACTCAAGTGGCTCACGGTACGTGCTATCGGAGAGGGAAAGACTGCCCGTCGTATAGTAGAACACCTCATTGAGGAAGAGCAAAACAAATTAAATGCCACTCCTTCCTCTGAAACGGAATACAAGTTGCTGGAGATTGCACAGAATATCCTTGGCAATGAAAATATCAGTGTTGTGCACGATTTGGTGACCATAGCCAACAACTTCACCTTCGTCGGTGACTTCGTAAAGGCATGCCAGGCTATTGGCGTTAACGTCACCGAAGAGGAGGTCAAGGAAAAGCGCAGCATCAGAGAACTCGTTACTGGACAGCAGTCGCTGGCCTACTGGCATCTGCCTTATGACGCATCGAAGCCCGTACTGATATCGGTATGCGGCATGGTGCCACAGGAGTACCTCAAGTACAGAATGGATGAACTGTCAAAGACATTCAATGTGCTGATATTCTGGCCTACATTCGACTTCTCTGAGTACGTCTTCTCAGAAGATTCGCTCACAGAGATCGTAAAGCTCTATCATGAACTTATTAGCGCGTATGTGCCTGAAGGTGTACGTCCGTTTGGATATATCGGCTACTGCCTTGGCGGTGTTATCTCCTTAATGATGGCAAAACTCATGCAAGAAGAAGAAGGATATTATCCGGTGGTTTACATGCTCGACTCTTGGCCGGAGGTGACATTCAAGGAATCATTTGAGTATGACCAAGTTGACGAACACGGCCTGAACTATGACGATCTGCCAGAATTCCTAAAGAACCGCCTTCGTTTCGTGCGTGCCATCTCGAAGGATACAACGATCCCGTCATACGATGGATACACCGTACTCTTCTCTGCAACGATATGTGAAGGACATGATATCCCTGAAAACAAAGCGTTCTGGCAATCCTTGTGTCCAAAGCTCAAGATATATGATATGCCGGGCACTCATGATGACGTTGTCTGTGGAGATATCCATTCAGACTTCGTGGTGAGGAAGGTGAATAAAGACTATAATAAGAAAAACAAATGATAAGCCTCAAGGGAATACACAAGACATATCCGGGGGCCCAGCCACTCCATGTGCTCAAGGGAGTTGACCTTCACATCAGTGAGGGTGAACTTGTGAGCATCATGGGGCCGTCGGGATCTGGAAAGTCTACAATGTTGAACATCATGGGCATTCTCGACAACTATGATGAGGGGGAATATTATCTGGCAGGCAACCTGATAAAGGACCTCACAGAGAAGCAAGAGTGCCGGTTGCGTAATGAACTGATAGGCTTTATCTTCCAGTCGTTCAACCTGATCAATTTCAAGAACGCTATGGAAAACGTTGCACTGCCACTCTATTACAGGGGTGTGGGCAGAAATGAGCGCAACGAGCTTGCCATGGAGTATCTCGAGAAAGTTGGACTGGCAGGCCACTGGGATCATCTGCCCATGCAGATGTCTGGTGGTCAGCGCCAGCGCGTGGCCATTGCCAGAGCACTGATCACGAAGCCCAAGATTCTGCTGGCCGACGAGCCAACAGGAGCTCTTGACTCGAAGACGACACAAGAAGTGATGGATATGCTGAAAGCTGTGAACCGCGATAACGGCCAAACGGTCATCATCGTTACACACGAACATGATATCGCTGAACAAACAGATCGACGCATATATTTTAAGGATGGTATTATATTTAAAGACGAACGGGCATGACTGAACTGCTGAATGAGATAGTGGCTTCCATCAAGCACAACCGTATGCGTATATTCCTCACGGGATTCGCAGTGGGATGGGGCATCTTCCTGCTGATTATCATGCTGGGCGCAGGTAATGGCATCATCAACGGCATTACCAACGGCTTTATTGGTACCGACAACAATATCATCACCATCACTCCAGGCAAGACCATGCTGCCGGCACAGGGCAAACAGAAGGATTCAAGGATAGACTTCTATCTCTCCGACTGTGACAAACTAAAAAAGAACTTTCCCGACATTATCAGCAAAGTCACGCCACAAGTAGATACCACCGTGCGAATCAATTATGCCAACGACCATGTCAATGTGCCGATATACGGCTTTCAGACAGATTATCTCATGTTTAAGAACCGCTATATCTCTGCCGGTCGCGACCTCGACCAAACTGATATCAGCGAGGACCGGAAAGTCTGTGTGGTGAGTGCTCCTCTGGCCAAACGTCTCTTTCGCGACAAACCTGCCGTGGGCAAGCGTATCAAAGTGTATGAGAACAGTTTCCTGATTGTGGGAGTGGCTACGTCCAATCGCAGAAATGATGAGGAAAAGTGTCTCTTTGCTCCGATATCCACGGTGCGGACATTATTCTGTCATGGCAATAAACTATCAAATATCAGCATTGTCGCAGTAGGTCTTAATACACCTGAGGCCAACGAGACTTTCATGAAGTCACTTCGTTCATTCTTTGCAGATACTAAAGGGTTCTCTCCAAAAGACGAGAAAGCGGTGAAGATAGCTGGAGATTTCGAGTATTTCCTTCAGATCCGTAATGTGTTGAATGCCTTGCGTATCTTCATTTGGGTAATTGGCCTGGCCACACTTTGTATTGGTGTGGTGGGCATTAGTAATATCATGCTGATCTCTGTCAAGGAACGTATCAAGGAACTGGGAGTACGAAAGGCTATGGGAGCTTCATCGGGCGAAATCATCCGACTGGTACTACTCGAGTCGGTAGTTATCACGGTCATCTTCGGATACATCGGAATGCTAATCGGTGTAGGACTGACACAACTGCTCAAGATGCTTTCTGAGTCACTTCTTGGTGCAAATAATACCATCTTCTGCAATCCTACGGTCGATCTCTCTATTGTGCTTATTGCTAACGCTATTATGATCTTATGCGGATTAATAGCAGGCTACATACCGGCAAAGAAGGCAACAACAGTCAAACTTGTGGATGCGCTTGCAGGAATATCTTAAACACCCAATGATAGATGAAGTATAAATTTCAAATATTCGACAATGACTTGTGGCGTGAGATCATCATCTCCGTCAGCCAACAGAAGATGCGTAGTCTGATGACTATGTTCGGAGTGTTCTGGGGTATCTTCATGCTCATACTTCTCGTTGGTTGCGGTTTTGGTTTTGGCAATGGCATTATCGGACAACTGACAAGTCTCGAATCGAACACAGTGTTCCTCTTCCCTGCCAACACGACAGAACCCTATCAAGGGTATGACCGCGACCGGACATGGATGTTCAAGAGCGACGACATCCGTCTGCTGAAGGGGAAACTGGCAGGACGCATCAATGAGCTGATGCCTGTGAATTCTGATGATACCGTTGAGGTGAAAAGCAACTCAGTATCGAGCACCATCGGATTGATCGGTATCACACCTGACTATATGAAGGTGGTGCCGCAGCGTGTGGTCGAAGGGCGATATATCAACCAGATTGACGTCGAACAGCACCGTAAGGTATGTCTCCTGGGCTCTCAAGTAGCCAAAGTGCTATTCGGCGATGAGTCACCCCTGATGAAACGTGTCACTGTGGCTGGCGTCATACACACAGTAGTGGGAGTCATCAAGCGTACTAACGACAACATCGCACTGGGCGGTAATCCCACAGAGTCAGTGATACTGCCCATCACGACCGAGCAGGACGTGATGAACCGACATGACGAATACAACTTTCTATCCATTACCAATTTTCCACAGTTCCCTATTGAGGACGATGAGGATGCCATTGTCAGTACCATCAAGGAGAAACACCACATCGCTCCTACTGACGACAATGCCTTGGACGTCTTTAGTCTTAAGGCTGCACTCTCAAGTTTCCTCGGACTGGAATTGGGCCTCAACATTCTCATCTGGATCATAGGCATTGGAACGCTCGCTGCTGGACTAATTGGCATTGCCAATATCATGATCGTCACGATCAAAGAGCGTACACAGGAGATAGGCGTCCGCCGTGCCTTAGGGGCCATGCCCTCAAAAATTATCCAACAGATTATGATGGAGAGCCTGACACTTACATTGACAGCCGGCATTGCCGGTATCGTGGCTGGTGTATGGTGTCTTTACGCATTAGACATTTTCATGTCAGGAGATGACGGCTCATCGATGACACTCATCAAAGACCCAATGATCAGTATTGTCCCGACACTCTCCGCCCTTGTTATACTTGTCATCGGCGGACTCCTTGCAGGATATTATCCCACTAAAAGAGCCTTGAAGGTAAAAGCTATTGAGGCCCTGCGTGAAGAATAACATAATGAGAAGAAACAAAAATAAAGATTATAGAATATGAAGTACTCTAAGAACATTTTCAAAAAAGCACTGTGGGTATTGCTGGCGTGCTTTGTAGGTTACACCTTTTATTTCCTTTGGGCACAGTCACAGCCCAAACCGGATATTTATGAACTGCTGACTCCTGAGCAGCGCACCATACAGCAAATATGCATTGCTACAGGTACTATCGAAGCGCGGGAGATAGTAGACCTCAAGCCACAAGTGACAGGTACTGTTAGCGAACTGAGGGTAAAGGCAGGTGATTATGTCAAACAGGGCGACATCATTGCCGTGTTGAAAGTAATTCCCGACATGAGCCAGCTCAACAATGCCCAGAGCAACGTGGAGAGTGCCCGCATCACACTGGAGGAAACCGAGCGTGAGGCTCGGCGCAGCCAGGCTCTCTTTGAAAAGGGTGTGATAAGCAAGGAGGAGAACGAGAGCAAGCAGGCCGAGTTGGCCAAGGCGAAAGAGACGCTCATTGCTGCCAAATATGCTGTCGATGTCATCACCAAGGGCTCCAGCAAGCGTTCGGCCACCGTCAATACTACTGAGGTGCGCACTAACATGAGTGGTGTCGTGCTCAACATTCCCGTCAAGGTGGGAACATCTGTCAGCGGATCATCGCAGTTCTCTGAGGGTACCACCGTTGCTAAGGTAGGCAACATGAGCAATCTCATCTTCAAGGGAAATATCGATGAGACAGCCGTTGACCAGTTGCGCATAGGCATGGAGGCCAAAGTCACCATCGGAGCAAAACCCGACGAGACACTAACAGCAATCCTGGAGTACATCGCACCAGAGGGAACGGAACAGAACGGAGCGAAAGTCTTTGAAATCAGGGCTGGTGTCAAAGTCCCCGATGGTGTCAAGATACGTTCTGGCTACAGTGCTAATGCCGACATTGTCCTTGCAGAGGTTAAGGATGCACTTGCCATAGACGAGAGCGCCATTGTCTTCGAAGACCAGAAGCCTTATGTCTATCAACTCACAAGCAAGGAGAGTGACGAAGAAAACCAGCAGTTCAAGCGCTTGCCTGTCGAACTGGGTATCAGCGACGGACTTTTTGTAGCCATCAAGAGTGGGGTTGACAAAAGCATGAAACTGCGCGGACGTAAAAAGTAAAGAGTGAAGACTATGAGATACGAGACGAATAGATATTACAGGAACCTGATGAAAAGATGCATGCTTGTGGCTGTGGGCCTCCATCTCTCAACCTGCATCTTTCAAACCTCAACTTGCTCAGCCCAGCAGGCATGGGACATGCAGCAATGCATCGACTATGCCATCAGCCACAATATCGACGTTCAAAAGCGAGCAGTAGAGGTCAGTCAGCGTGACATTACACTCAACACATCGAAAAAAGCCTGGCTGCCCGACCTGAACCTAAAGATCCAACATCTGTATGGATTTGAGAATCCGGTAGCAGCAGCAAGCGGCAGCAACGTTTCATTCAACAATGCCAGCGGTTCTGTCACCCTGCCCGTCATCAATAGTACCATGCCTTTGTTCGACGGTTTCAAGATCAAGAACCAGATTCAGGCAGACAAGTACTCGCTCATGTCTGCTGCCGCCGACCTTGAAGGTGCAAAGAAGGATATCTCCATTCAGGTGGCGTCCTACTATCTGCAGTGTCTTTATTACAAAGGTTTGGCCGATGTGGCACGCAAACAGGTAGAGACCAGCCGCGAAATGGTGAAACGAGCAGCCATACAGGTGGAAGAGGGCAAGCGCCCTCTCAGCGAGAAGGCTGATGCTGAGGCACAGTTGGCCACCGATGAGCAGACACTGGTGAACGATGAGGGACAGTACACCCTGGCACTGCTGACATTGGCACACGCCCTGAACATACCCGACATTCAGGATTTCCGTATCGTGGAAGACGAGCGAGGGTTGATACCCTCGGCTGACAGCACGCTCCAGATGCCACAGACGATCTATGACGGCTCAGTAAACAATTGGCCTGCCGTCATGTCTGCACAGGCTGGCGTCCGCCAAAGTGATTATCTGCTGAAGGTCAATAAGGGCGACTTCTATCCCCAAGTCAGCCTATATGGTAGCATCGGTACCGTCTCGTACACCGTATTCAACAGGGACAAGCTCAACTTAGGTAGTTTCTGGCATCAGTTTGACAGCAATCGTGGTGAAATTATCGGACTGGAACTCACCTACCCCATCTTCAAACGCTTCCAGACGCGTAACAAGGTAAGAAAGGCCTCCTTCGATATTATTAATAAGAAACTGGCCTTGGAGGATGCCAAACTGAAACTGCGCAAGGACATTGAAACGGCATATCAGAATGCTGTTTTGGCCCAGCAGAAACTTAAATCGTCAGAAAAGTCATGCGAAGCCAACCGCATCAGCATGGAATACGAAGAAATACGCTATACCGAAGGGCGCTCTAGCATCTTCGACCTGCTACAGGCCCGCCAGAAATACTTTAAAGCCCAGCAGGATGCCGTGCAGGCAAAGTACGAATTACTCATTCGCGAGCGTATCCTCGATTATTACAAATAATCCCTGTTCCCATGTATCTTCAGGTGTTTGAGCATCCGCAAGACGTAACTCGTGAGGAACTGAACAAAGACCTTCTTCTGCTTCCGCTATGGAGACGGGAGAAGGTCTTGTCATATCGCTTTCTAATTGACCAAGTGCTTTGCGCCAAGGCTTATCTGCTTTTAAAGAATGGACTGAGAGAAGCCTACGGGATTGTCGATAATCCAACGTTCGAGTATGTCATGCACGAGAAACCTGTCCTGCGTAACTATCCGAATATACATTTTAATCTCAGTCATTGTAAGCAAGGCGTCATGTGCGTCATTGATGACCATCCCATAGGATGCGATATAGAGCAAATAGAGACCACACTCGATTTAGACCTATGCCACTTCTGCTATAATGACAACGAGGTGGCGGGAATCGTCTCTGCAGAAGATCCGTGTGTCGAGTTCACGAAACTGTGGACAAAGAAAGAGGCAGCTCTTAAACTGACAGGTGAAGGTATCAATGACGACCTTCCCACACTATTCACCAAAGATACACTTGATCATCTTATGTTTGAAACGGTTGTCCGAAAAGACTATGGGTTCGTTTATACGGTCTGTAGATACAAATATCCAAAGGATACATATGAAACATAGCATACTGTTTGTCTGCCACGGGAATATCTGTCGCAGTCCGATGGCAGAGTTTGTGATGAAGGATCTGGTGAGTAAGGCTGGGCTCGACGATCAGTTCTATATCGAGTCGGCAGCCACCTCCACAGAAGAGATTGGCAATGAGGTGTATCCGCCAGCCAAGCGGAAACTGGCTGAACACGACATCTCGTGCAAGGGAAAGACAGCCCGACAGATGACGCGAGGCGACTATCACCGCTTCGACCTGCTGATAGGTATGGACTCATGGAATCTCCGTAACATGAACCGCATCTGCGGCGGCGACCCAGAAGGCAAGATCCGACTGCTGCTCGACTATACCGATCGTCCCGGCGATGTTGCCGACCCTTGGTACACAGGCGATTTCGAAGCCACCTGGCGCGATGTCATCGAAGGCTGCACCCTGCTGCTGAAAGATTTGACGGAAAAATGAGGCAATCATGCCACTAATTCCCAAAAGTTTTGTACTTTTGCAGCCAAAGGCTTATCAATCATGTACGATCAGATTCGAGAAGATACTTTTTTTCTAATGTTTTATGCATCAGTGGCCATGCTTTCTTTGATAGCATGTTGCTATCTGCTGTTCCGTCGTGCCAACGCCATCGCCCCTGACGTTACCCCGCCAGTACGCCTGCGCCGATGGACTGCAACTTTCTTTGCCGCTATTGCTATATGCCATATGTGGTATCTGCCGACGTATTTTCTCACCTCTCCCGATGATGTGATGCGGAGCAGTCTTATAGCCGGAATGCTCGACTGCATGACGGTTATTCCACTGACGATCATCGTATTGCTCGTTATGCTGCAAGACCGCCGCCGGCCACTGTGGTCTGTTGCCGTGATGGTAGCGCCACTCGTCATAGGAATGGCTTATTGTGCCGCCAGTCGTAGCGATAACCTTCTGCCAGAGTTATTTGTTTATTTCCTGCTGATGTGGTTGGGCTTAATTATTTATATGGTTCGCACGATGATTCAATATGGTCGTTGGCTGCGCGACAACTATGCCGACCTGGAGCACAAGGAAGTGTGGCAGAGTTTCGTGGTGCTGGCCATCTTTTTCCTGGTATACACGATCTATTCGCTTGATGTAGGTGAACTGATATACGAATATGCCTTGGAAGTTATCATCATCGTACTTGTCTGTTTTATCCTGTGGCGCGTAGAGACATTAAGCGACCTGAGCATCCCCATTAATGATGCAAAAGATTTGAACGACTCTGACAAGCAGGGACGTGGCACAAGCCCAGTGGAAAAGTATTCACTTTCACAAAATTTCGGGCCCTTATTGAAGAAGCATTGCGAGGAGACCCAACTCTATTTACAGCACGATATCTCCCTCTCCCAACTTGCACAGACTATTGGAACCAACCGTCTCTATCTGAGCCAGCATTTCTCCAGTCAGGGCATGACTTATAATGCCTACATCAATGGTCTGCGTGTCCAGCACTTTATCAAGCTCTACCACGAGAGAATCGCTACCCATCAGCCTATATCAGTGCGGCAACTGGCTTACCAGAGTGGCTTCCGTAGTTACAGCACATTTTATGCTGCTTTCAAGCAGAATATGGGAATGACTGCGACTGAGTGGATGCGTAATATGTAGCTTCAGAATCGTAAAATTCCGTTTCTGAATTATCAAAATCTACTGGCTTTGGTATTTGTATATTGCAAAATCAAAACCAATTGACTATCTTTGCACAATAGACATCTATTAATCAAAATAACAGACGGAGGCATATATGGAACTACATGAAATTAGAGAGAAACTAAAAGAGATGTACGGTGGCGAGAACAAGCCGATTACCGATGGTAATTTTGACCAGTCGCTGGCCGTGAAGTGTATCAACGGTACTTTCGTCGGCAGAAAGACGGAGAATATCACAGTGTTCAGAGGCATACCGTATGTCGGCAAGCAACCCGTCGGGGAACTACGCTGGAAGGCACCAGTGGATGTTGTTCCGAACGATGGTGTGTATGAGGCTTATTACAATGCGAAGAGCGCCTTCGGCAATCCAGGGTTTGAAGTAGGTTCTATATACTACCAAGATGAGGACTGCCTATATCTGAATGTATTTCAGTCGGACGAGGCATCTACGAAGAAGCCGGTCATGGTATGGATTCACGGTGGTGCCTTTGAGTCAGGCGGTACCATCGACCCGATGTTTGATTGCATCAATTTCGTGAAGGAGAATCCCGATGTCATCGTTGTTACGATTGCCTACCGACTCGGCGTGATGGGCTTCCTGCATCTGTCTCACCTGTCGGACGGCAAGGATTACACCGACTCACAGAACCTGGGACTTCTTGATCAGGTCAAGGCGCTG
>JAEEGL011497496.1_pt1 | contig 49144 bp, 49 predicted proteins | sample 9134231 | NCBI WGS metagenome assembly JAEEGL01 (sample SAMN16246548, study PRJNA631951) | gut metagenome | biome: gut microbiome; feature: rumen; material: fiber-attached | host: Bos | place: Iran: Karaj | collected 2018-10 | reverse complement strand
AGCTGTCGCTGGCTGGAAAAGAATCTGGGATTTGAAGTGACATATCTCCCTGTCAACAGGGAAGGCAAAGTTGATCCTGAAGATGTCAGAAAAGCCGTCAGAGATGACACAGTATTGGTTTCCGTTATGATGGTCAACAATGAGTCAGGAGCCATACAGCCAATAGATGATATTAAAAAGATCGTAAGAAGATATCCCAACTGCTTCATGCATGTGGACTGTGTGCAGGCTTTGGGCAAGATGCCGGTAGATCTGAAGGATATTGATCTGGCCAGTTTTTCGGCCCATAAGATATACGGTTTAAAGGGCAGCGGCATACTGATGAAAAAGCAGCATGTCCAGATAGAACCGCTTATCTCCGGCGGCAAGCAGGAACAGCATCTACGTGGCGGTACCGAAAACAGTCCTGCCAATATGGTATGGGGCAAGACATTACGGCTGGCCATGGAAAACATTGAGGAACATTACAAGAGCGTCAAACAGTTCAATGAGTATCTCAGAAACGAACTTCTCAGAACAGACAGTATTGTCATCAATTCACCTGATGACGCATTACCTTATGTTCTGAACTTCTCCTGTCTGAAGATACAGAGTGAAGTAATGATGAATGCCCTGGCACTGAGAGGATACTGCGTCAGTGCCCAGAGCACCTGTGAAAGCGGCAATGCCGTTTCCCATGTCATATCACAGATGTTCCGCGAGCCTGACCGCCTTAAGGGTACGATAAGGCTGTCACTGTCTTATCATCAGACCATGGATGATATGAAGGCAATTATAAAAGACCTGAAGGAGATAATTGAGAAATATGGCTGATCTTCAGTATGAATATATCCTGGTGCGTTTCGGTGAACTCAGCACCAAGGGAAAGAATAAAAAGGACTTTATAAAAAGACTGACCGTAAACATGCAGAGAGCTCTCGAGGGCTTTCCCGAGCTTTCTTTTGAAAGAACCAGAGACCATGTCTACATTCACCTTAACGGTACCGATCCTGAGGCAGTCAAGCCTGTTTTAAAGGACGTCTTCGGCATCAGATCATTCTCTCCGACACTGAAAGTCGAGAACACCATGGAAGCCATGGTTAAGGCCGGCAGGGAAATAATGGCTGATAAGAAGGGGACCTTCAAGGTCATTACCAAAAGAGCCAACAAGAAGTTTGAACATCATTCTGATGAAGTCAACAGAGCAGTGGCCGGTGAAGTATTGAGAACCTATGCCCCGGAATTGAAGGTAGATGTTCATGATCCGGATTACTCTCTGATAGTTGAAATAAGAGATGATGCCACATATGTCATGGCAGAAACCGTATTAGGCCTGGGCGGCTATCCGGTAGGAGTAGGCGGCAGGGCACTGCTGATGCTGTCAGGAGGAATAGACTCTCCTGTAGCCGGTTATCTGACCATGAAGAGAGGTGTGGAAATAGAGTGCATACACTATGCCTCCATGCCATATACCTCCCAGGAAGCCTTAAACAAGGTCAAGGAGCTTGCCAGACTTATCTCCCGTTATCAGGGCAGAATAAAGCTGCACATTGTGCCGTTTACCGAGACACAGCTGGCAATCTATAAATACTGTGATGAAGAATATGCCATAACCATCATGAGAAGAATGATGTACCGCATTGCCGAGAAGATCGCTGAGAAAAACGGCTGTCTGGCCGTGGTTAACGGTGAAAGCATCGGGCAGGTAGCTTCCCAGACCCTAGAAAGCATGCAGGTAATAAACGAAACTATTAAAACGCCGGTGATCAGACCGGTAGTAACATATGACAAACTGGAAATTATCGACCTGGCAGAAAAGATAGGCACATATGAAACATCAATACTGCCTTACGAAGACTGCTGTACAATATTTACACCTAAAAACCCTGTTACCAAACCGCATCTACAGAAGGTCATGAAACAGGAAGAAAAGTTTGAATGGCTGCCTCTTATTGAGGAAGCCATCGAAAAAACGGAAGACATACTGATCTATCCGACAACCGTATTTGATGAAACAGACATTCTCTAGAATGTCTTTTCTTTTGCATGAAAAAAAGCCCGCCGCAGCGGGCCTAAATGATAATGATTATTCGCCTTTCCAGAAGCCGTGCAGGTTGCAGTATTCGTATGCTGCCACAACTTCTTCGCCTTCAGCCAGTGCGAAATAAGCTACCGGCTCTTCACCCGGTTTTAACTGAGCCAGATGAACGTTCTTGTTGGTTTCCAGAAGGATGAATTCAATGTAGTGAGCCTCCAGCATCGGGTGCAGAACGCTTCCTACCTGGACCTTAACCTGATTGCCTTCCTTTTCAATAACAGGAACATGCTTCTCAAAGGCACCGTCTGTTACGTTTGGTACGAGTTCTTCCATAGCTTCGCCACAGCACTTGGTAGGGCACTTGCTGCCTTTCAGTTCAAATACCATTTTGCCGCATAAATTACATCTTAAGACTTTAACTGACATATTATCAATCTCCTTCACTTTTACAATTACATTGTATTTTATTCTCGAAACTCTTACAAGTATGCAGCTTTAGAATTGGCCTTTTAACGGCCTTCATGCTACAATGGTTTACGGGAGAAAAACATATGGCATTTGAATCATTAAGCACGCGCTTAACAAGCGCCTTCAAACATATAGCCGGAAAGGACAAGCTTACCGATAAGAACATGGAAGCCATGCTGAAGGAAATCAGAGTGGCTCTGCTGGAAGCTGATGTCAACTACGGTGTTGTAAAACAGTTTATCAATAAGATCAAGGAAGAAATGGTCGGTGTTCAGGTCTCACAGGCTCTCAATCCTGACCAGATGGTTTATAAGCTCGTTCATGACGAGATCGTGAAGCTGCTGGGAGATTCCGAAGCAGGGCTTACCTATAAGTCCGGCGGCATTACTGTTGTCATGGTAGTCGGTTTACAGGGTACAGGTAAGACTACATCCGTAGCCAAGATAGCCAGACTGGTAAGAGATGAACAGAAGCGCAAACCAATGATGATCGCCGCTGACATCATCAGACCGGCAGCCATCGAACAGCTGCAGACATTAGGAAGACAGATCGATGTTGAAGTATTCACCATGGGTACTGAAACACCGGTTGTGGAGACTGTCAGAAAAGGTCTTGATTATGCCAGAGCTAACGGCTATGACACGGTATTCATCGATACAGCAGGCCGTCTGCACATAGATGAAGATCTGATGGACGAACTGGCTGAGCTCAAGACCCGTTTCAAGCCGGATGAGATCCTGTTAACGGTTGATGCCATGACAGGCCAGGACATTGTCAATGTCGCCAAGGCATTCAATGATCTGTTGAACATTACCGGACTTATCGTTACCAAGTTTGACGGTGACGCCAGAGGCGGCGGTGTGCTGTCTGTACGTTCCATTACTGATGTACCTGTCAAGTTTGTAGGTACCGGTGAAAAGATTGCCGATGTCAGCGTCTTCTATCCTGACAGAATGGCCTCCCGTATCCTGGGCATGGGCGACCTGCAGACCCTTGTTGAACAGGCTGAACGTGAATTCGACGAACAGGAGATGGAAAAAGCCGCAGAAAGACTCATGAGCGGCAAATTCGACCTCAACGACATGCTGGCTCAGATGCGCCAGATGAAGAAGCTGGGACCTCTGTCAGGCATTCTCAAGATGCTGCCGGGCATGAACCAGTACAGCGAGATGCTGGAAGGACAGGACACTGACGGTGCCATGAAGAAGACGGAAGCCATCATTCTGTCCATGACTCCTGCTGAAAGAAAGGATCCAAGCGCTCTGAGATCATCACATAAAAACAGAATCGCCAAGGGATCAGGTACGACCGTAGCTGATGTCAACAAGCTGATCAACAACTTTGAGAGAATGAAGAAGATGATGAATCAGTTTGGCGGCGGATTCCGCGGATTCAGATAAAAAAGATAAAGGTGTTAAGCAAAAATGCTTGACACCTTTTGTTATTATGGTATAGTAGTAGGGTACGAAATAAAGGAGTTAAATTGATTTATGGTTAAATTACGTCTTACAAGAATGGGTGCAGCTAAGCAGCCAGCATACAGAATCGTAGCAGCAGATTCAAGAGCACGCCGTGACGGCCGCTTTATCGAAATCTTAGGTTATTACAATCCTCTGACAAACCCTGCAGAAGTTAAGGTTGATGAGGAAAAGGTTCTCAAGTGGCTCAATGACGGCGCTTTACCGACAGACACTGTAAGAGACATCTTATCAAAAGAAGGAATCATGAAGAAGTTTCATGATCAGAAGAAGTAATGATCGATTACGAAAAGGTTCTGCTTGATATTGTCAAGCCGATGGTAGAAAATCCTGACAGCGTCAGAGTACAGACTCTCGACAGCATCAACGAGAACGAAATACTGCTGTATGTGTACGCTACCAGTGAAGACATTGCCAGACTGATCGGACGTCAGGGTAATATGGCAACTGCCATCAGACAGATGATGTCTGTTTGTTCACGCCTGGACAACAGAAAAATCTCAATTAAGTTTGAGTCTTATTAGGATGCCTGTGCATCCTTTTTTGGAGTGCGGTTATGGAGTACATTAAAGTTGGAGTTATCGTAAACACCTTTGGCTTAAGAGGGGAACTCAAGGTAGAATCACTGACTGATTTTCCTGAGATCCGTTTTAAGACCGGTCAGGAACTGTTCATACATTACCAGAATAAGTATGTCAGCGTTGTTGTTCACAGCATGCGCGAGCATAAGAATTTCCTGCTGGTAAGTTTTGAAGGACTGCAGGACATCAACCTGGTCGAACAGTACAAGGGCTGTGTTCTGTATATTCACAGAACCGCCGTTCATGTTCTGCCGGTGGGAGAATACTATTACTTTGAACTCAATGGCTGTGATGTATATGACCGCAATGCCTTCATAGGCAAGGTAGAGAAGGTTGAATCCGGTTACCAGACCATTCTGCGTATCAAAAGCGGAGACAAGGAAATACTGGTGCCGTATGTTGATGCCTTTGTGCACAATGTCGACGTCGCCAATAAGCGCATTGATGTTGAACTGATAGAAGGGTTTCTATGAGAATAACGATACTGACCATTTTCCCGGAGATGTTTGAGGGATTCCTCAACACTTCGATCATCAAGAAAGCCCGCCTGAAAAACATCGTGGACATTCAGGTAGTTGATTTCCGCCCGTTTACCGCTGACAAGCATACCCGTGTGGATGATTATCCTTTCGGCGGCGGACAGGGGATGGTTTTGATGTGCCAGCCCATCATTGACTGTCTTAAGAGCGTCAAAGAGGAAAACAGTCATGTTGTACTCATGAATCCTACAGGCCAGACCTTCAACCAGGCAAAAGCCCATGAACTTCTGGAGAAGGAAGACATCATAATCATCTGCGGACACTATGAGGGTTATGATGCCCGCATCTCCAATTATGTTGATGAGGAGATCTCCATAGGTGACTATATCCTTACCGGCGGAGAACTTGGGGCCATGGTAGTCACGGACGCCGTCACAAGACTTGTCAAGGGTGTCATTTCAGAAGACAGTACTGAAGACGAATCGTTTGAAAACGGTCTATTGGAATACCCGCAGTATACCAAGCCGGTCGACTATGACGGCTATGTGGTGCCGGAAGTACTGTTAAGCGGCCATCATGAAAACATCCGCAAGTTCCGTCTGTATGAGAGCCTTAAGAAGACGCTGGAATTACGTCCGGATCTTCTGGAAAAGAAGGAGCTGACGGAAGAAGAAAAGAAAATGCTGAATAAGATCATGGCGGAGAAGGATAACGGCTGACACGATAATATCACCGCCTTATATTAAAGAAAAAAAAGTGTTGAAACCACACTGCCCGTGTGGTAAAATATTCGAGCGTAAGCACCGTAGTTCCGCTGATATGAGTAGATTGTGGTTCATGAACTATTGGTTATATGCATGGAAAAGGAGACAGTAGAAGATGAATTTAGGTTTAGTAAAACAGATCACTAAGTCTCAGATGCGCACTGACGTTCCTGAAATCCGTACAGGCTGCACCGTAAAGGTTCATGTAAAGATCCAGGAAGGTGACAAGACCCGTATTCAGGTTTACGAAGGTGTCGTAATCGGTCAGACAGGCAGAGGCATTGCCAAGACTTTCACAGTCCGTAAGATGTCAAGCGGTGTCGGTGTAGAAAGAACATTCCCAGTTCATTCACCGATCATTGACAAGATCGAAGTAGTCAGATACGGAAAAGTCAGAAGAAGCAAACTGTATTATCTGCGCGGACGTTCAGGTAAGGCAAGCCGTATTGAAGAAAAGCGTTAATCAATTCAAAAAGAGCTGGGAAACCGGCTCTTTGCCGTTTTAGAAGTATATGAGTGAGACAAAGGAAAAGATCAAGGACATTCTGGCTGTTGTCATCGTATGGCTCATGATGCAGTGGGATGACATCAAGGACATGGTGGTTACGGTTGCCGTAAGCTTTTTCGCCATGCTGATAGTTGCCAACTTCATATTCAAGCCGGTCAGAGTAGACGGCACCAGCATGCATCCTCAGATCAGGGACCGCAGCATCGGCTTCTCCAGCATCATAGCGGAGAAACTGGGCGGAATTGACCGCTTTGACATTGTCATCATTCATCCGGAAGACAGGGAAAACGAACTGATAAAGAGAGTTATAGGACTTCCCGGAGAGACAATTGAGTATTCTGACGGAATTCTCTATGTTGACGGGGTAAAGTTTGATGAACCTTTCCTTGATCCTGAATACATGGCATACGAAATGAGCCGTACAGGCAAGGGAGTGTTTACTGCCGATTTCGTATATACCCTTGGGGAAGACGAATACTTCTGCATGGGAGACAACAGAATTGTATCGGCTGACTCACGCATCTATGGTCCGTTCCTCAAGGACGAGATCGTAGCCAAGGGTTTGTTTGTCATCTGGCCTTTTGACAGTTTCGGAACTGCCGAATAGGCCTTTTTACACAGGGAGATTATTATGAGCGAGGAACTTACCAATATCAACTGGTTTCCCGGACACATGGCCAAGGCCAAAAGGGAAATGAGTGAAAAAGTCAAACTTGTGGATATGGTAATTGAACTGCGGGATGCCCGCAGTCCTTTAAGTTCCATTAATCCTCTGTTGGGAGAACTGATAGGCAAAAAACCAAGGCTGATCGTACTGGCCAAAAAGGACATGGCTGACAATAGCGTCACCAGTGCCTGGCTGAAGGAATTTGAGTCTGAAGGCCACATGGCAATAGCCATGGATCTTCTCCATGACAATGCGCCGAAAATCATCTCCGATTCCTGCCAGAAGGTAATGAAGGAAAAAATCGACAAGCTGAAGGCCAGGGGACTGAGACACGTCGAAATAAAGGCCATGGTTGTGGGCATACCAAATGTCGGTAAGAGCACTCTTATTAACAGCGTTTCACGCAGGAAACTGGCTAAGACAGCCAACCATCCAGGCGTTACCAGAAGCCTGCAGTGGATAAAGGTTTCCAGTGATGTAGCGCTGCTGGATACTCCGGGTGTATTGTGGCCTAAGTTTGAAGACAGCCTGATCGGATACAGACTGGCTTTGTGCGGATCCATTGCTGAAAACGTCGTTCCCGTAGATAAACTGGTGCGCTATGCGCTTGGGTATCTAAAGGAAAACTATCACAATGCTGTGACTTTCCGCTATGAAGTGGAATTGACAGAGGATGTGGAAGAACTGATCAGAAGAATTGCTCAGAGCCGCCACTTCCTTAATGCTGAGGGAAAAGACGATTTGGAAAGAACGGAACTGCTGGTGTTCAGAGAACTTAAGGAAGGACTGCTGGGAAAGATCAGCTGGGAGAAACCTGATGAAACCGACTAATGAGTTTGAACATAAATACTGGCCTTTAAACAAGACCGTTCTGGGCATAGATGAGGCCGGAAGAGGACCATTGGCCGGGCCGATGGTTGTGGCAGGAGTCATTCTTCCCATAGGTTATGACTCCGGTGACATAAATGACTCCAAGCAGCTGACGGAAAAGAAAAGGGAAGAACTTTATGATGTGATAATCAGAGATGCCCTTTACTATGACATCAAGGTAGTTGAACCGGAAGTCATAGATGAACTTAATCCTCTTGCAGCAGACAGAAAGGCCATGACGGAAATAGCCGTCAATGCCCCAACAGACATCATACTGACCGATGCCGTGGAACTGTACATCGACAAGGAAGTAACGGCAATTATCAAAGGAGATGCCAAAAGCTGTTCCATCGCTGCCGCCAGCATTCTGGCCAAGGTAACAAGGGACCGCATCATGATGGAATACGATAAGCTGTATCCGCAGTACGGCTTTGCCAAGCATAAGGGCTATGGTACCAAGCAGCACCTTGATGCTCTGCACAAATACGGTGTAACACCGATCCATAGAAAGAGTTATAAACCGGTATTTGACTGCCTGCAGGAAACACTGTTTTAGGAAAACGAATCTCTCGTGTCTATTAAGTATGGAAGAGGACTTAGGACATGAGAGATTTTTTAATTCGTCTTGCCATAAAACATGAAGGCAATTACTTCAGAATAAGGAAGGCTATTCAGCAGCACGATAAAATAGGGAAGGATATTAAGCCACAGCCCGCAATAACGATACTGGACAGTGATTATCCCAGACAGCTTCTTGATCTGAAATATCCCCCATACGTTCTGTTTTACAAAGGTAACAGAGAACTGTTGAAAGAAAGAATGTGTGCAGTGGTAGGCAGCCGTGCGCCTTCCGGTTATGGTATTAAGGCTACGGAAATGGTGGTGGATGCGCTGAAAAAGCGTTACGTGATCGTTTCCGGCATGGCGAAAGGGATCGATGCGATTGCACATGAAAGAGCAGTCAGAACAATAGGAATACTCGGTAACGGAATAGATGTTGAGTATCCTGGCTGTAACAAAGGGCTTTATGAATACATGGGCAAAAATCAGCTGCTGCTGTCAGAGTATCCTCTTGGTTCACCTCCTGAAAAATACCATTTTCCGTTTAGAAACAGGATCATCGCTGCGCTTGGGGAAAAGGTCGTCGTTACCCAGGCAGGAGTGAAAAGCGGCAGCATGCTGACGGTAAATGAAGCATTAAATATCAGCCGTGAAATATATGTTGTACCTTACCGTCTGACGGACAGCGAAGGAGCAGGATGCAACAGACTGATCAGCCAGGGAGCCAATCTTGTGCAGATAATCTTCAGTGAAAACAATTGACATACCGTTTTGTTTGAGCAAAAATAACTAACAGGAGTGATGATTATGAGTAAACTGGTTATTGTTGAGTCGCCTAGCAAGGCCAAAACAATAGAAAAATATCTGGGAAAAGACTACCAGGTCGTTTCATCGAAAGGTCATATCCGTGATCTGGCTACTACCGGAAAAGGCGGATTGGGCATTGATGTTGAGCACAATTTCAAGCCTGACTACATCGATAACTATGACAAAAGAGATGTCATAGCCGATCTGGAAAAGAGAATAAAGAAAGCTGACGGAGTACTGCTGGCAACAGACCCTGACCGTGAAGGTGAGGCCATTGCCTGGCATCTGGCAGACCGTTTTAATCTTCCTTTAAACGAGAAAAACAGAGTCGTATTCCCTGAAATCACCAAGCCGGTCGTTACTGAAGCCATTAACAACCCCAGTCAGGTTGACATGCAGATGGTGGCTTCACAGGAAACCAGAAGAATGCTAGACCGTATTATCGGTTTTAAACTCTCCACACTTCTTAAAAGCAAGATCAAATCCAAGAGCGCCGGTCGTGTGCAGTCTGTAGCTCTTAAACTCATCGTTGAAAGAGAAGATGAGATCAAGAAGTTTGTACCGGTTGAATACTGGACAGCTTCAGCCATCTTCAGAGAGAAGAGAAGAAAGTTTGAAGCTTCCTTAACAAAGATCTCAGGCAAGAAAGCTGAGCTGAAGAATCAGAAGGATGCCGATGCAGTACGTAATGACTGCCTGAATAATCCTTTCACTGTCGCAGACCTTAAAACCGAAATCAAGCAGAGAGCTCCAAAGCCTCCGTATACAACAAGTGCCCTCCAGCAGGACGCTGCCAATAAGCTGTACTTCACATCAAAAAAGACCATGCAGATAGCACAGAAGCTTTATGAAGGCGTTGATGTAGGCAGCGGCTTAACAGGTCTTATCACCTACATGAGAACAGACTCCGTAAGACTGAGTGATGTTTTCATCGGCCAGGCTGACAGGTACATAGCTGAAACTTACGGCAAGGAGTACGTCGGTTCCTACCGCAACAAGACCAACAAGAATGCTCAGGACGCTCACGAAGCAATAAGGCCGACCAACATTGACAATGTCCCTGAAAAGATCAAGGACCATCTTTCAAATGATGAATTCAAGCTTTATAAGATGATCTATTACAGAGCACTGGCTTCATTAATGAAGAACATGAAGTATGAATCCGTGACAGCCAAGCTGGTAAACGGTAAATATGAGTTTACCGCTACCGGTCACAAGCAGGTATTTGACGGATATCTGAAGGCATATGGTGAATATGAATCAAGCGATGACAAGGAACTGCCGGAACTGACTGTCAATCAGCAGCTGAAAGCTGAAGACATTGAAGTCAAACAGCATTTTACCGAACCGCCTCTGAGATATACTGAAGCAAGGCTCATCAAGACCATGGAGGAAAACGGCATCGGAAGACCTAGTACCTATGCCATGATCATAGATACCATTCAGAAGAGAGAGTACGTTACCTTGGAAAAGTCTACCGAAGGCTCAAGAGTAAAGGTTTTTGTTCCGACTGAACAGGGTATCCTTACAACCAGAAAACTGGATGAATTCTTCAGCAGCATCATCAACACCACATATACTGCCAACATGGAGACTGAACTTGACGAAATTGCCGAGGGTAAGAGAGATCACATTCAGGCTCTGCGTGAGTTCTATGATGACTTTACACCGCTGGTTGACAACGCATATAGAAACATGGAAAAGACTGCTCCGGAAAAGACTGGTGAAGTCTGTCCAAACTGCGGCGGGGAACTGGTAATCAGACAGGGTCGTTACGGTAAGTTTATCTCCTGTTCCAATTATCCAAGATGCCGTTATACGGCTAATCTTACCAAGGATGAACCGCAGGAAACCGGTGAGATGTGCCCGGAATGCGGCTCACCGCTGATAAAGAGAAACAACAGGTACGGTCAGTCGTTCATCGGCTGTTCAAATTATCCGGCCTGCAAGTACATAAAGAATGATGCCTCAAGTCCCAAGCGTTACTATCGCAGAAAGGGAACTTATGGAAAAAAGAGTTAAGGTCATAGGAGCCGGTCTGGCGGGCAGTGAAGCTGTCTGGCAGCTGGTCAGAAAAGGCATACCTGTAACCCTGTATGAGATGCGCCCTGTCAAAAGCACCGGTGCACACCACACAGGGTCTTTCAGTGAACTTGTCTGTTCCAACAGCTTAAGATCTGATGCTCTTACCAATGCGGTAGGCCTGTTAAAACAGGAAATGAGGGAACTGGATTCCCTCGTCATGAGAGCCGCTGACAATAACCGTATCCCGGCAGGAAGCGCTCTGGCGGTTGACAGAGTTGGTTTTTCCAATGAGATAACAGAGACAATTAAAAACCACCCACTGGTGGAAGTGGTCAATGAAGAGATAACGGAAATACCGGAGGGTCCGGTAATCGTTGCGACAGGACCGCTGACCAGTGATTCCTTAAGTACAGCTATCAGAGAATTCTTCGGGCTGGAATCACTTTATTTCTTTGATGCGGCTGCACCGATTGTAACCAAAGAGTCCATCAACATGGACATTGCCTACTATAAAAGCCGCTATGACAAGGGAGACGCAGACTACATCAACTGTCCGATGACGGAGGAAGAGTTTAACGCCTTCTACAACGCTCTCATTACGGCTGAAACAGCTGAAGTCCATGGGGTTGACAGGGAGATCTATTTTGAAGGCTGCATGCCGGTAGAAGTAATGGCCAAAAGAGGACCTCAGACTTTAACATTCGGTCCGTTAAAGCCGGTAGGACTCGAGAAGGAAGGCTGTAAGAGACCTTATGCCGTGGTGCAGTTAAGACAGGATGATGCGGTAGGCTCACTGTATAACATAGTCGGTTTCCAGACACACCTGAAGTGGGGAGAACAGAAGAGAGTCTTTTCCATGATTCCCGGATTGGAAAACTGTGAAATAGTAAGATACGGTGTCATGCACCGCAACACATACATCAAGTCACCGCAGGTACTGCTGCCGACATACCAGGCCAAAGCAAGAAGTGATCTGTTCTTTGCGGGACAAATGACGGGTGTTGAAGGTTATTGCGAATCAGCTGCGAGCGGTTTACTGGCAGGCCACAACATGGCGCTGCTGTTGGAAGGAAAACAGCCGCTGGTGCTGCCGGATACAACAATGATGGGGGCCATGGCTCACTATATTACCCATGCTTCACCTGACTATTTCCAGCCGATGAATGCCAACTTTGGCATCTTCAATCTGGAAAAGTTCGTACCTAAGAACAGAAGAAAAGACGCCTACAGCGAACAGGCTCTTCCGATAATCAGAGAATACGCAGGAGAGTGGTAGGATGGATAAGTATTTAGATGATTTCCTCATTTATCATTCTGCGGTGAACTCAGGCTCCGTAAATACGGTTAAAAGCTACAGAAGGGACATACAGAACTATCTTGATTATCTCAAAGATAAAGGCATTGATGACTTTTCAGACGTTGACAGGGATATCGTGCTTGGCTACGTTGATTATCTGCGCTCCGATAAGAATGATCTGGGCCCGCGTACCATCTCCAGAATGATGTCAGCCTTAAGGACTTTCTACCGCTATCTGGGAGAAAACGAAATAGTGGACAGCAATCCATTTGCCGCAATCAAGGTGCCTCACCAGAAAAAGAAACTGCCCGATTACCTTTTTGAGGATGAAGTGGCAGAACTGCTGGACAGCTTTGACTTAAGCGATGACTTTGAGTACCGGGACAGAACCATCTTTGAGATGATGTACGGCTGCGGACTGCGACTGTCGGAAGTAGCTGATCTGACCCTTGACAGCATCGATTTCAGCAACAAGGTCCTTAACATCGTAGGTAAGGGTAACAAGGCCAGAATGGTTCCGTTCTATCCGATGATAGGGGAACTGCTGGATCACTATCTTAACGAGATACGTCCCAAATACATGGTTGAAGACCATGACTATGTATTCATCAACACCAGGGGAAAGAAACTGTCGCCCAGAGGACTGGAATTCCTGCTCAACAGGGCAGTAAGGGAGCATGGCTTATTACTGCAGATACATCCTCATACCTTAAGACACAGCTTCGCTACGCATCTTCTGGAATCCGGTGTTGACATAAGAGTGGTTCAGGAGCTGCTTGGCCATTCAAGCCTGTCAACAACGCAGATATACACGCACATCACCATGCAGCATCTGCGGGAAAGCTATGACAAGGCATTTCCGGGCAACGGAAATCAGACGGTAAAAGAGAACTGACAAAGATACGGAAACGATACCTGTATCTTTTTCTTTACTTCTTCTTTTTTTATGATATTATGTAAAAGGCACTTTGTGCTTTACACACACTATGGATTCAGTAATCCGTGCATTGGAAGGGCAACTTATCCGGTGTTATTACTGTTGGAAATAGTGGAGGAACAACGGAAAGAGAGGAAAATTAAATGTCAGTTGTTACAATGCGTAAGCTGCTGGAGGCCGGTGTTCATTACGGACATCAGACCAGAAGATGGGATCCAAAGCAGAGACCTAACATCTATGCAGCAAAGAATGGGGTTCATATCATTAACCTCGCAAACACTCAGGAAGCTCTCGATACAGCATATGCTGCATTAAAGGGTATTGCTGAAAACGGCGGAAGAGTTCTGTTTGTCGGAACTAAGAAGCAGGCTCAGGCCATTGTCATGGAAGAAGCCTTACGTTCAGGTTCATTCTATGTCACACAGCGTTGGTTAGGCGGTACATTAACTAACTACCGTACAATCCAGAAGAGAATCAGAAGACTGTTAGAAATCGAACAGATGGAAGAAACAGGCGCTCTGGAAAACTACACCAAGAAGGAAATTGCCGGCATCATGAAGGAAAAGAACAAGCTCGACAACTTCTTAGGCGGTATCAAGGAAATGAAGAAGCTGCCAGATGCAGTATTCGTAGTTGATCCTAAGGAAGACAACATTGCCGTTCTGGAAGCCAGAAAGCTGCACATCCCTGTATTCGGTATCTGTGACACCAACTGTGATCCTGCAATCGTAGATTACGCTATTCCAGGTAACGATGATGCTGTTAAGGCCATCAAGTTACTTGTAAGCGCAATGGCAGATGCTATCGTTGAAGCAAAGGGTGGAATCCTGGAAGTTGCTTATGTTGCTGATGAACAGCCAGAAGTTACAATGGAAGATGTCATCATCAACGTTCAGGAAGTAGCCGCTGAAAACGAGAGAAGAAGAAAAGCACGTTACGAAGAAAGACGTCAGCAGCAGAACAGCCGCAACCAGCAGCGCCGTCCAAGAAGACAGCCTGAAAACAAGGAAGTCAAGGCTGAAACTCCTGCAGCAGTAGAAGAAGCTGTTGAAGAAGTTAAGGAAGAAGCTGCTGAAGCACCAGTGGAGGAGTAAGATGAGTAATTTATTAAAGTTAGTTCAGGAATTAAGAGACAGAACCGGCGCCGGCATGATGGACTGCAAAAAGGCTCTGGAAGCCTGCGACAGCGATATCGAAAAGGCCATTGACTGGTTAAGACAGAAGGGCATTGCCAAGGCTGCCAGCAAGGGTAACAGAATCGCCGCTGAAGGTACATCAACAGTATTAGTTGACGGCAACAAGGCTGTTATCGCTGAAATCAACTCAGAAACAGACTTCACAGCCAGAAACGACAGATTCCTGCACGCTGTTAAGGTAGTAGCCGAAGGCTTACTGCACAGCGATGCCAAGTCTCTGGAAGAAGCCTTAAAGGTTGAAACCGCTGAAGGCCCAGTTTCAGAAGTACTGTCAACAATCTCCTTCGCAACAGGCGAAAAGATGTCATTAAGAAGATTCGAGCTCGTTGAAAAGACAGACGATCAGCATTTCGGACCATACATCCACATGGGTGGTAAGATTGCTGCATTAGCAGTAGTCGAAGGTGGCAGCGATGAAGTAGCTAAGGATGTAGCTATGCAGGTCGCCAGCATGAACCCAACATACATTGACAGAGACCACATGCCTCAGGAAGAAGTTGAACACGAAAGAAGCATTCAGCTGGAAATCGCCAAGAACGATCCTAAGAATGCCAATAAGCCGGAAGAAATCATCGCCAAGATGATCGAAGGCCGTGTATCAAAGGCTTTACAGGACATCTGCTTAGTAGATCAGATCTACTTCCGTGATGGTCAGTCAAAGGTTAGTGCTTTCTTAAAGCAGAGCAATGCAAAAGTAGTTAAGTTCATTCGCTACGCTACAGGTGAAGGCATTGAAAAGAAGGTTGACAACTGGGCTGAAGAAGTAGCCGCAGCTGTTGCCGATTTAAAGTAAAAAACACTGATATGAAGTCAGATGCTGCTCTTGCAGCATCTTTCTTTTGCTATAATGATGATATGAAGGACAAGTATACTGTTTTCTTTGATTTGGACGGCACTCTGGTTGATGACTATGATACAGTCAGGCCAGAGACTTTAACAATGCTGGAAAGCCTGCGTGCCCACGGTCACATATGCTTCATAAATACGGGCAGGGGACTCAACAACATACCACAAAAGCTTGCTCGGGCGGTAGACGGCTGCATTACGGTAACCGGTGCTTCATGCTTTTATCACGGAAACACGGTTTTCAGCAATCCCATGGCTGAAGAAGTGATCAATGAATTTGCTTCTTATTGCCTGGACAGAAAGATACCGCTGTTTCTGGAAAACAACGACAAGATGAACGCCATCGTTCCTGAAGGATGCGATCTGCATCCTCTGACAGCTGATTATCTGCCGTTTGTAACAGAGATATATCACTCATTCAGAGAGTATCTGGAAGATGAATCGTTCATCACTCTGAAACTGGATACGGAGCTTGTCTATCTTGATCAGTTCAGGGATGAACTCCAGAGACTGGAAGGAAAACTGAACGGGGTTGAATCCGGAGAATGGCTTGAGATACTCGTCAACGGCAACGACAAGGGAACAGCTATTAGAAAGACAGTGGAGTTGCTGAAACTTGATCCTGAAAAAACCGTCTGTGTGGGAGACAGTGACAATGATCTGGCCATGTTTGAAGCCTGTTGCTGCGGCATTGCCGTACATAATGCTTCCGAAAGGATCAAAAGGGCGTCACGGTATCAGCTAGGCAGAAATACTGATGAAAGCCTTACGGATGTATTCAGACAGATGGGATTACTGGAGGACTGAAAATGCTGAGGGATGTTGTTGTAAAATACTATTATCCTCCGAACGGGTATAACTATAACTGTGCTGAATCCATGCTCAGAGCTGTTAATGAGTATTATCAGCTCGACCTGCCTGAGGTGATGCTCAGAGGTGTCAGCGGATTTGGTGGCGGAGCAGGGCACGATGTACTGTGCGGAGCTCTGGAAAGTGCGGTAATAACACTCAGCATGCTGTTTTCCGTCAATGGCAGAGGTCATGAATCGGAGCTGTTAACAGAACTGACTGACAGACTGCTGAGCAGGTTTGAAGAAAAAATGGGGTATCTTGGCTGTGTAGGTTTAAAAAGCCGTTACCATGTACCGGTCAGAAAATGCGAGTCAATTCTGGTTACAGCCGCAGATCTGCTGGAAGAGATAATCGATTCCAACAGAGAACTGATCGTCAATAAAAAATGAAAAGGATTACGGAGAGTAATTTGATATGAAAAAAGAACGTGAATTTGCCAGAGTAATAGTGACCAAAAAGGGAGAACGCTGGCTGGATACCGGTCATCCCTGGTGCTATGGCAGTGATGTAGCCGATACATTCGGAGAATATGAAAACGGTGACCTTGTTGACGTCATAGGTCCCAAAAACAAGTACCTGGGTACCGGTTTTGTCAATGACAACAGCAAGATACGCGTAAGAATAATCAACCGTGATGCTTCCGTAACCATCGATGAAGATTTCTGGTACAGAAGAGTCAGAAATGCCTGGCAGTACAGAAAGACGGTTGTAAGAGACAGCCTTAATGAATGCCGTGTCATCTTCGGAGAGGCTGACTATTTCCCCGGGGTGACAGTAGACAGGTTTAACGGTGTTCTGGTAAGCCAGATCCAGACCATGGGCATGGAAAAGATGAAGGATGTTCTCTACAGAACTCTTTATAAAGTCCTCACAGAGGACGGATATGCAGTCAGCGGCATCTATGAACGCAATACGGCAGAAACCCGTAAACTGGAAGGTCTTGAACTGTATGAAGGCTGGTACAGATGTGATTATCTGCCCGATAATCATACCGATGAAACCGTAATAGAGGAAAACGGCCTGAAGATAGCTGTGGATTTCATAAACGGACAGAAAACCGGTTATTTCCTGGATCAGAGACGCAACAGAGCCCTTGTTGGACGCCTCGCATACGGAAAGAAGGTACTGGACTGTTTTACCCATACAGGTTCGTTTGCACTGAACTGTGCCTTAAACGGAGCTCTTAGTGTCACAGCCGTTGACATCTCTGAAACAGCCATAGCGCAGGCAAAAAGAAACGCTGAACTTAACGGGCTTGACAATAAGATAAGATTTGAGTGTGCCGATGTCTTTGAATATCTGGAGAAAGTGAACAGGAAGGAATATGATTTCATAATCCTGGACCCCCCGGCATTTACCAAGAGCCGTTCAACCATTGAACATGCCTATAACGGGTATCTTGAAATCAACAGCAGAGCCATGAAACTGCTGGGGAAGGGTGCCTACCTGGCAACCTGTTCCTGTTCGCATTTCATGTCACATGAGATGTTTGAAAAGATGCTCAGGGAGGCAGCCTGGAAGACAGGTGTTACACTGAAACAGATTTCTGTTTCCCAGCAGGACAGCGATCATCCCATTCTGTGGAATGTACCGGAGACAGATTATCTGAAATTCTACATATTCCAGATAAACTGAGACCTTCTGCAGGAAACATACCGAAGAATTAGAACACAGGCACTGAGTTGATCCTCAGTGCTTTCTTTATATTGCATAATCTGTCTGAAAAGAATACAATGTTTTCGTAACAAATAGCCATATCCCTGAAAGAGCCGTGAGGAACGTGCTACGGGAGTGGTATAGGAGGAAAGAACATGAAAAACACAAGAACCAGAAAGTGGGTTATGACCGCCTTATTAGCCGCCATCATAGTCGTACTGCAGACTGTAGCCAGCGGCATCAAAATAGGACCGTTCACACCCACTTTATCATTGATTCCGATCATCATCGGTGCCATTCTTGTAGGTCCGCTTGCCGGCTGCATCTTAGGCCTTGTTTTCGGTACGATCGTCTTCATCAACGTATTGACCGGAACAGAGCCGTTAAGCACCATGATGTTTGCTTACAGCCCTGTAATGACGGGTATTGCCTGCATTGGCAGAGGCGCCTTGGCCGGACTGGTACCGGGTCTGCTGTACAAGGCATTAAAGGGCAAAAACGAGACTTTAGCAACCGTAGTTGCTGCCGTGAGCGCTCCTATAACAAACACGGGAATATTCTCCCTGCTGTTTGTAACGGTTTTCCTGCCTGTTGCTGAGCAGTTCTCTCATACCACCAGCTTTGAGAGCGTAGGCAAACTGCTGTTTATAGGCATCATCGGAACTAATTTCCTGTTTGAACTGGTCCTTAATATGGTATTGGCACCGGTCGTTCAGAGAATTGTAAAAATCAGACAGTAATGGAGGTGTAACATGATTTTAGCTGTAGATATGGGAAACACTCATATTGTATTGGGTGTACTGGATGGAGATAAGATACTGTGCAATGAAAGGATCGCAACAGATCACAAAAAGACCAGCGCTGAATATGAAGTACTGATCGATACCATTTTAAGAATGCGCGGTATTGATGATTCCCAGATCGAAGGCGCTATAGTATCAAGCGTTGTACCGCCGCTGACACATGACATCTGTGAAGCCGTTAAAAAAGCGGTAGGCAAGACACCGCTTGTTATAGGAACAAAAATCAAAACAGGGCTCAACATCAGAATAGATGATCCCAAGACTCTGGGCGCTGACCTTCTGGTAGGCTCTGTGGCAGCCATGGAACTGTACGGGTATCCGGCAATCATCATTGACATGGGTACGGCTACCACTCTCATGGTGGTGGACGAAAACCGCAATTTCATCGGCGGCGCCGTAGCACCGGGAGTCAAGATCTCACTTAATGCCTTAAGCAGCGGAACCAGCGCACTTCCGGCCATTGATCTGGAGGCTCCGAAGAAGGTAGTCAGCACCAATACCGTTGAGTGCATGCAGTCAGGTGTCATATACGGTCAGGCGGCCATGCTGGACGGGATGATCGAACGCATGAAGGAAGAACTCGGCTACGACTGCAAGGTCATAGCTACAGGCGGCTTAAGCAAGCTGATCGTTCCTTACTGCAAAAACGAAATCATATACGATAACGATCTTATGTTAAAGGGTCTGAAACTCATCTACGAGAAAAACTGACCCTTTTTCTTTTACTTCTGGATAAAAGATACCCGCTCTGCCATGATTCTGGCTTTTTCGGTATCTTCGTCAATCTCCAGACGTCCCTTGATTCCGACTATGTTTCCCACACTGTACTGACCAAGGGTCATGTCGGCTACTCCGCGCCACAGTGTCACATTGAAGACGTCAACCGGATATTCACCTTCGCTGTTTCTTGACAGTCTCGGCACTTCAACCTTCATGTCAGCGTAATGAAGGGAATCGTCTCTGTTGATGACGGGAAGCTGCTTGATGGTACCTACCAGTATTACTTGATTTAACATTTCATAACCTTCCTTTCATTACTTTATAGTGGAATAATTATGCATTTCCTAATAAAATATAGGTGTAAAAAGAGGTGTTTTTGTATGGGAAACAGAAAACTGTTATGCGCGATCATGAGCGTTTTGATACTATTGCTGTCAGCAGGGTGTTCCAGCCAGGAGCCCCAGAAAAAGGAGATAAAGGCTGAACCGATTAATATGGCTGCCATTCTGACTGAGGAGGGGAAATACAGAGCTCCTCAGGGAACCTATTTCAGCGAACTCACAGGTCTGCCTATCTCAGACGAACTGAAAGACAAGAGACCTATCGCAGTATGCATAGACAATGAGATCATTGCCTGGAACCACTACGGCACCGCAGAAGCCGATATCATCTATGAAATGATGAACAGCACTCATAACGGACGTATTACCCGGTTGCTGGCATTCTACAAGGACTATGACAATATCCCGCAGATCGGTAATATAAGAAGTTCAAGATCTTCCAACTATCCGATCATGGCTGAATACAATGCCTTCCTGTGCCATGACGGCGGTCCTAAATATGTTAAGGATTTCTATTCCAAAGGCTATGCCAAGCAGAGGTTCAACGGCTGCTTCTCACGTGTTCCTAACGGAAAGAACTATGAATATACCGAGTATATTCTGGCCGGTGAGATCAGCGAACTCATTGCAAAGCGCGGCTATTCTCCATACTACAACGAATACAAACCTGAACGTGACTCTCACTTCCTGTTTGTGGATTACGGTACCGAAACAGACCTCAGCCAGTATGCTGACCGCATAACAGGCATCAGAATCGATCTGCCGTTCCCGCACAACCAGACAGAACTGAGATACAACGCTGAAACCGGAACATACGATTACTATGGCTACGGCATGCTGCACATAGATGAAGACGATAAGGAAGTTCTTACTTTCAAAAACGTCCTTCTGCAGGATGCTACATGGTTCGAGTATGATAACCGCGGATACATGCGTTATGATGAAGTCGCCACAGGCCGTTCAGGCTGGTATCTGACCAACGGTTACGCCATACGGGTAACCTGGAGCAAGACTTCTGAAACAGGCATTACCAGATTCTTCGACCTTAACGGCAACGAGATCCTTCTCAACCGCGGCAAGACATATGTTGGCATAGTACCGAACGATGTCTGGAAAAAAGTGGTAATTGAATAATTATTTTTAAGCTCAATAAGGCCCGGGAAGATCCGGGCCTTATAATATTATAAGTTATATTTAAAAGAGCCCTCAGAGGCCTTAAAAACCGTCTCAGATGGTCTTTACAGGGCGGTGATGACATGCTATAATATTCTTCCAATGAGGGAGTAACAGCCCGCAAGGGCAGTTTAGTCGTCATAACGGTGAAAACCCGGCTAACTTTAAAAAGTGAGACTCATGTGGCAGTGATGCCGTGTGGGTCTTTTATATAATACAGGGACCCAGGCCCGGCATCTTGCCGGGCCGTTTTTCGCGAGAGGGGGGATGTGATGACGGAAAGCTATGAAAGACTTAAATGGTTTTGTTTGTAGTTATGTAAAGAGGAGGTGTGAACGATGGATGAAATCATTAAGTATGCAATTCCTGCAGCCATAGCGCTGACAATTCTGGTAATCATTCTGAGCGGGTATGTCAAGGCATCACCGGATGTTGCCATGATCATCTCGGGGCTTAAGAAAACACCAAGGGTGCTCATAGGCCGCGCAGGTATAAAAATTCCTTTCCTGGAGAAAGTAGACCACCTGCATCTGGGACAGATCTCGGTAGATATTAAGACTGATACCTTCATTCCTACAAATGACTTCATTAACGTCAAGGTAGATGCTATTGCGAAGGTAAGGGTTGATACCTCGCCGGAGGGAATGCTCAAGGCTGAGAGAAACTTCCTGAATAAGGAACCTCAGGAAATAGCTCAGGAGCTTCAGGATTCCCTGCAGGGCAACATGAGAGAGATAATCGGTACACTTGATCTCAAAACCATCAATACCGACCGTGACAGCTTCTCCGATCAGGTAATGGCCAAGGCCAGTAAAGACATGGAAAAGCTTGGCATAGAGATACTCTCATGCAACATTCAGAACGTTGTTGATGAGAACGGACTGATAAATGACCTGGGCATGGATAATACCAGCAAGATCAAGAAGGATGCTCAGATAGCCAAGGCTGAAGCCGACAGGGATGTGGCCATAGCCAAGGCGCAGGCTGACAAGGCCGCCAATGATGCCAGAGTTGCCGCAGAGACTGAAATAGCCATGCGCAACAATGAACTGGCCATCAAGCAGGCTGAACTGAAACTGGAAAGTGACAGAAAGCTGGCCATGGCAGATGCAGCCTATGAGATTCAGAAGCAGGAACAGGAAAAAACTATTCAGACCGCTACGGTAAATGCACAGATAGCAAAGGCCGAAAGAGAAGCGGAACTAAAGCAGAAGCAGGTTGAGATCCGCCAGCAGGAGCTGGCAGCCACAGTAGAAAAGCAGGCTGACGCAGACAAGTACGCTACCCAGCAGGCTGCTGAAGCCAACATGGTAAAGCTCAAGAAGGAAGCTGAGGCAAAAAGATACATTGCCCAGATGGAAGCCGAAGCCATAGAAGCCAAGGGTAAGGCAGAAGCTGAAGCAATCAAGCTGAAAGGCCTGGCTGAAGCTGAAGCCATGGAAAAGAAGGCTGAAGCTTACCAGAAGTACAACGGAGCCGCCATGGCTGAGATGATGATCAAGATCATGCCGCAGCTGGCAGCTGAAATAGCCAAGCCAATAAGCGCTATTGATAAGGTAACGATCTACGACAGCGGTAAGGGTGAAGGCGGGGTTTCCCAGGTGTCGGGCAACATGCCGGTAATCATGAAGCAGGTATTTGATACCATGAGCGAAGCCACCGGAGTTGATCTCAGGGAAATCATGAAAGCCAATACCTACGATGCCAAGGTCAATAAGAACATAAACATCAATGGCTTAGAGTAAATTCTGTTGGGATTCTGCTGCACGTAGTATAATATGTGCAGCAGGGTCCTGCTGGGGAGGGACAAAGCTATGAAATACTATTTTAAGGAAAATTTCAGATTCTTCTATGCAGACGGTGCATTGTACGATCAGCACGATGACATCGTTTATGAGTATCAGAACACTACATTGCTGTTGCCCAGGATTGAGCTGAGAAGATACGGACAGCTGGTAGGGCATGTCGACAGAGAGTTTACACTGATGTTCGGACGTTATAACATCTTCATCGGTGATCAGCACTTTGACACTCTTCAGCAGCACTTTGCCTTCTTCAAACAGGACCTGAGTTTGGAAAGATCAGGCTGGAGAGTTGAAGGGGACTGGATGGCTCTGAACTATAAGATCTACGACGAGCATGACAACCTCATGTGCACGGTAGACCAGGAACTGTTCAGACTTACAAGAAGATATTATGTAGAAATATATGATGAGAGCAGGGAACTGCAGCTGATACTGCTGGTGCTGGCAATTAACCAGTATGACAAGGAATGTTCAGCAGCCCACACATCTACTCATCATTCAAATAATCATAGATAAACAGGAGGGGTTTAAACATGAAAAAGAAAGTTATTGCGCTAATAGGATTATTGCTGCTTGATGCAGTCATAGTATATCTGACACTGCCTACAGTGAGCATTCACAATCCGGGCTTATGGCTGATTGTATTGCTTAATGTGCTGGCCATAGGTGCCATACTGGCTCTGGCAGACTGGAAAGCCCCTGTAAACAAGAAACAGGTAAAGATCACAGCCATCGTTTCAATAGTACTGGTTGTTGCTCTGCTGGTAGGTGCTCTGGTGAGTTCCAAGATGTTTAACTCCAGAAGATATACTGAACTGCTGGACATCAAGATGGCTGACAACAGCGCCTTGCCGACAGTTGAAGATATTAAAAAGATTCCGTTAATGGATACCGAATCCAGCAAGGTCCTAGGCGACCGCAAGATCGGTGCTCTTAATGAAATCGTCAGCCAGTTTGAAGTATCATCTGACTACATGACCATTTCCTACAAGGACACACCGATAAAGGTCTCAGCACTTAAATATGCAGGCTTCTGGAAGTGGAGTGCCAACAGGAGCACCGGAATTCCTGGCTATGTTTCAGTAGACCCAAACGGCCTGACAGCTGAATATGTTGAACTGAAGAGGGGCATGATCTATGTTCCGAGTGCTTATCTGGGACAGGATCTGGCCAGACATATCTATTTCAAGTATCCGACAGTGTTCTTTGACAACCTGCACTTTGAAATAGATGAACAGGGCAATCCTTACTATGTGGCAAGCACCTATGAATATACAATAGGACTGTTCGGTGGCAAGAAGATCACGGGTGCTGTAGTCGTTGACCCTGTCAGCGGTGATGTTCAGTTATACAAGAACGGTCAGCTGCCGCAGTGGATTGACATTGTATATTATGGTGATTACGTAGCAAAATATTTTGATATTTATGGCCGTCTTATAAACGGATTCTGGAACAGCCTGTTTGGCCAGAAAGGCCTGATAGAATCTACCACCACCACCACAATAGGCAGTGACGGGGAAACAACACGCGATCATGACTTCGGATATATTGTTAAGGATAACGATGTCTACATCTACACAGGCGTTACAGCCGTAACAAACGATGAATCCAACATCGGATATCTGATGGCAAATGAAAGAACTGGCGAGGTGCTGGTATCATATTTCGAAGCCACTGATGAAGACAGCGTCATGAGAGCAGCTGAAGGCGAAGTTCAGGAAAAAGGATACAGAGCAAGCTTCCCAAGCCTGATCAACATCAACGGTGCTCCGGCATATGTAATGGTACTGAAGGATAATCTGGGTCTTGTTAAGATGTATGCCATCGTAGATGCCGCTCAGTACTCACACATGGTTGTTGAAGATACCCTTGAAAAAGCGCTTGGAAGTTACTCTAAGGGAACTGCTGTAACCGGCCTGGCAGAGAAGACGATTACTGTAAAGAAGATTGAACTGGTAACTATTGACGGTGATACGCTTGTATATATCGTTGATGCCGATAATAACATCTATTATTCTGAATTTGATTCCAAGGCACTGCTGGTTGAAGCAGGGGATGAATTGACAATACTGACCGACGGAACCGTATTCAGATTCCAAAACTAAGAACAAATGAAAGGCTGCCCTGCGGGCAGTCTTTTTTCTATGGTAACTTCTGCTCACTTGCAAGTACATTGACTTGTGCTAGTATGATAGTGTGGAATAGGAGGGCTGAACGATGAACTGGCCATTTGTATTTATTCTGAGAACCGTAATGCTGGGATTATTCATTGGAGCGGTAGTGCTGTTAAGCAAGAAGAACAGGAAGAAGATCATCATTGGCTGTATAGCGGGCATGCTCCTGTTTCTGCTGTTTCCCGTCAGATGGATATATAAGGACGGAGGCACAAGACAGTATTGGGCACCTCTTTATACAGTGATTAAGTGGAACCGTCTTAACGACAGTAAGAGGGGAACCCATGTATATCTGTTCCCGGAGAATTTCGAAGATCTGGATTACTATTACAACCATTAAAAAAGTGCGGTGGACCGCACTTGTGATTTGACTAAACAGCTATAGGAATGCCTTTGATCTGTTCACCTGTCTGGTAGTCTTCCACATGGAGATCGTCAGTGGTGAAGTCATAGAAGTTCTTTACATCAGGATTGAGCCATACCTTTGGAGCAGGGTATTCCTCTCTCTGGATCAGTTCCTTGATGATGTCAACATGACGGTCATAGATATGAGCATCAGCTATGACATGGATAAGCTCGCCGGCTATCATGCCGCTAACCTGAGCAACCATCATTAGCAGCAGTGAGTACTGTACGACATTCCAGTTGTTCGCAGCCAGGATGTCCTGGGAACGCTGGTTGAGTATGGCGTTGAGAACCTTGTTGCCGTCCTTGTCCTTTGTGACATTGTAGGTCATGGAATAGGCACACGGTTCCAGATGCCCGCCGTCAAGATACTGCGGAATGAACATGTTGGTAATGATTCTTCTGGAATAAGGGTTCTTCTTTATTTCCTCAAGAATGAAGTCCATCTGGTCCTTCATTTCTCCCTTGCGGGGATCCTTCTGACCGATGACATAACCGTAACAGGTTCCGATTGACCCGTTCTCGTCAGCCCATTCATCCCAGATGTGAGGCTTGAGGTCATGGATGTTGTTGCTCTTGCGCTGGTAGATCCATAATACCTCATCCATTGCACTCTTGATGGCAGTGCGTCTGAGTGTCAGGGCAGGGAATTCTTCCCTCAGGTCGTAGCGGTTTACGACTCCGAATTTCTTTATTGTATAGGCTTTTTCATTGGTGTCCGTCCAGATCGGCCGTACGTTGCCGTCACTGGTATCTGTGCCGTTATTCAGCACATCAAGACACATCTCCTTGAATAGTTTGTCTGCTTTACTCATGTTGTATACCTTCTTCTTTGATAACACTTTATCATAATTCGGGTTTTCTTTCGAGATTATTGTTGTTTTATTTTGCCGACTCATAGTGTTATAATGAACTATGTGTGAAATGTGAGGTTTTAGTTTATGAAAAAAGATTATAAAGCTGTAAAGATCATTTCAGTAATCATTATGCTCATTACCATTGGAGCAAGTGTTTATGCATATCAGACAGTAAAGGGAATGGGCGTTCTGCCTCAGAAGTACATTGACTACATCCTTTACGGCCTGATAGGTTTCAATGTGTTCTTTGGTTTACTGGCCTTCATACCAAAGGTCAGCAAGCTTAACAAGATCCTGCAGAGCGTCATCTGCACAGCAGCAGCTGCTGCTCTGATCGCAGCTTCAATTATTGTTCCGACATACAAGGGCAAGATCGAAAGAGCCTTTACGCAGATCCCTGAAGAAGGTTCCCTGAACATCAATGTCTACACTCTTGCCAGCAGTCCTCTTAAGGATGTCAGTGACCTGGAAACAACTACCGTAGGTGTTGTCAAGGGACTGGATGAAGAGTATACACAGTATGCCCTGAAGGTAATTTCCCGTGAGCTTAACGGAAAGAGCATTAAGACAACCGAACTGGAAGACGTCTACTCAGCATTTGAAGCTCTGTTTGCGGGTGAAGTACCTGCCGTAATGATCAATGAGACCTATGCGGAGATCATTGCCGACAATGCAGACTTTGCCAATTTCAGCACCGATACAAAGATACTTTATAACTGCATACAGCCTATAAAGATCAATCATGATACCGGAGCTGTAGGAAACATTACAACTGAACCGTTTATCATCGGTGTTACAGCCAGTGATACCTGGAACTATGCCAACATCATCCGTGAGGACGGCAGAATGGTTCTGGGACGTTCAGATGTCAACATGGTCGTAGCCTGCAATCCAAATACAAAGCAGATCCTGATAGTAACCGTGCCAAGAGACTCATACCTGGGTATCGGCGGAAATTCCAACATGATGGACAAGCTTACCCACCATACTCTGTACGGTTATGATACCTGGAAGGCCAGCCTTAACAAGGCTTTCGGCATCGAAATCAACTATTTCGTAAGAATCAACTTCCAGTCACTGGTCAATATCGTCAATGCCCTGGACGGCATAGACATTAACAACCCATATGAAATGACATTTGAGTACAATGCCTTTGATCCGGCTACCGGCAAGCCTCATCTGGTCAAAAAGACATTTGAGGAAGGACTCATTCATCTTACCGGTGAAGAAACTCTGGGATATGTCAGAGACAGATATCACTCAAAGGGCGGCGACATGGGCCGTAACAAGCACCAGGCCATCGTCATAAAGGCTCTGGTAGATAAGGTTACAACGGTATCCGTCATATCCAAGATCGACAGACTTCTGGAAGCCATTCAGGGCAGCTTCGTAACTGACCTGGGAATCAACCAGATCTATGCTCTGGTACAGATGCAGCTGGATGACATGGCAACATGGGACATTCTCAGCTACAGCCTGACCGGTACAACCGGTTCAGCCACCAGCTATGCACTGGGACAGAACTCCGGCAATCTCTACAGCATGGTCTTCCTGAACAAGGATTCCGTCAACAAGGGCACAACCCTGCTGCAGCAGGTTCTCAGCGGCGTAAAGCTGACAAGCGAGGATACAGCACAGTAATAACTTTAGAGCGTCAGAGACGCTCTTTTTTATTTCTGTGTGAAGAAATGGCCATTTATAATATATCGGCTGTGCATGACGCATGTTTTTAAGCTATAATTATTGTGTATGGGCTTTTTTGCTGCGGCTTAAAAGCAGGAGGTATTGATATGTCTTCTTACAAAGGTGCAACACTTATGATCACAGGCGGAACAGGTTCTTTCGGAAATACTGTTCTCAAGCATTTTCTGACTTCCGACATCGGTGAGATCAGGATCTTCTCGCGTGACGAGAAGAAACAGGATGACATGAGGCATGAACTGCAGGCCAAGAATCCTGAATTTGCTTCAAAGGTCAAGTTCTACATAGGAGACGTTCGTAATCCTCAAAGCATCAGAGATGCCATGCACGGAGTGGATTTTGTGTTCCACGCCGCTGCCCTGAAACAGGTTCCTTCCTGTGAATTCTTCCCGATGGAAGCCGTAAGGACCAACGTTGAAGGTACCGACAACATGCTGCATGCTGCCATGGCTGAAGGCGTTAAAAGAGTTGTATGTCTGTCTACGGACAAGGCTGCCTATCCTATTAATGCCATGGGCATTTCAAAAGCCATGATGGAAAGAGTTATTGCTGCCAATGCCCGTGTTGCTGCTGAAAGGGAGGGCACGGTGATCTGCTGCACAAGATACGGAAACGTCATGTGTTCAAGAGGATCCGTAATCCCGCTGTTTGTTGAACAGATAAAGTCAGGAGAGCCCATTACCATTACCAATCCTGAAATGACCAGATTCCTGATGAATCTTGATGAGGCCGTTGATCTGGTAGACTTTGCGTTTGAACACGCCAATCCCGGTGATCTGTTCATTCAGAAGGCTGATGCCTGCACCATTGGCAATCTCGCAAAAGCCGTACAGAAACTGTTCGGCGATACCGGAACAAGGATCATCGGCACCAGACACGGTGAAAAACTGTATGAGACATTAATGACAAGGGAAGAACGTTTAAGAGCTGAAGACCTGGGCAGCTATTACCGCATTGCGGCTGACAGCCGTGACCTCAACTATGACAAGTTCGTCATCAAGGGTCAGGTCCAGACGGAAGCCGATGAATCATACACCAGCCACAACACCAAACTTCTTGATGTCGATGGTGTCATAGCCAAGCTGTTAACAACTTCCTACATTCAGGAAGAACTGGAGAAAAGATAAATGAAGATACTTGTCACCGGAGCCAGAGGCTTTGTAGGAAAGAATCTGGTTGAAAATCTCAAAAACATCAGAGACGGTAAAAACCGTACGCGCAGTCTTTTGATTGAGGATGTTTTTGAGTGTGACATTGATACAACTGCTGAAGAACTGGACGGATATGCAGCCCGGTGTGATTTCGTATTCAACCTCGCCGGCGTAAACAGACCTAAGGACAGCGAGGAATTTAAGAAGGGCAACAGAGATTTCGTACAGACTCTTCTCGACAGACTGGAGATGCATGACAATAAGTGCCCTGTGATGCTGTCAAGCTCCATCCAGGCTTCACTGTGCGGACGCTATGCCGGCTCACCTTATGGCTTAAGCAAGCTGGCAGGAGAGGAAGTTCTGTTTGAATACGGCAAGAGAACCGGCGCAAGAATACTGATATACAGATTTCCAAACCTGTTTGGAAAGTGGTGCCGTCCCAACTACAACTCGGTAATAGCGACATTCTGTCATAACATTGCCCGCGGCCTGCCGGTAACGGTAAATGATCCCAATGCTGAACTGGAACTGTTATACATTGATGACCTGGTTGAGGGCATGCTGGATGCTCTACAGGGCAGGGAACGCCATTGCGATTACGACGGTGTTACCCCTGTTGAAAACCAGAACGGCAGATATTGTTACGTACCTGTGACACATAAGGTTACCTTGGGAAGAATAAAGGAGCTGCTGGATCAGTTCAGCGCTCAGTCCAAATCCCATGTAATGCCTGCCATGGCACCGGGATCATTTGAAAAGAAACTGTTTTCGACCTATCTGTCATATCTTCCTGCGGAAAAAACCGTTTATGATTTTAAGACAAATGAAGACTACAGAGGCAGTTTTACGGAACTGATCAAGACATTTGATCACGGTCAGATCTCTGTGAATATTTCCAAACCCGGTATTACAAAAGGCCAGCACTGGCACAACACCAAATGGGAGCTGTTCATTGTTGTCAAGGGTCACGCCCTGATCCAGGAAAGAAAAGTGGACAGCGATGAAGTGATTGAATTTGAGGTAAGCGGTGAACACATCCAGGCGGTATACATGCTGCCGGGCTACACCCATAACATCATCAATCTCTCAGATACGGAAGAGTTAATAACCCTTATGTGGGCTAATGAACAGTTTGATGCAGGTCATCCTGATACATTTGCCCTGAAAGTGGAGGAATAGATTATGGCAGAATTCAAGAATAACGGAAAACTGAAACTGATGATCATTGTCGGTACCAGACCGGAAATAATCAGACTGTCGGCAGTCATCAAGAAGTGCCGTCAGTACTTTGACACATTACTGGTACACACGGGGCAGAACTATGACTACACCCTTAACGGCATCTTCTTCAAGGACCTTGAACTGGATGCTCCGGAAGTCTACCTGGATGCCGTAGGCAAGGATCTGGGAGAGACCATGGGCAACATCATAGCTGCCAGCTATCAGCTGATGGTTGAAACCAGACCGGATGCCGTGCTGGTATTGGGCGATACCAATTCCTGCCTGTCAGTAATTGGCGCCAAGAGACTGCACATACCGGTATTTCACATGGAAGCCGGCAACCGCTGCAAGGATGAATGTCTGCCTGAAGAAACCAACAGAAGGATCGTTGACATCATTGCTGACGTCAACCTGCCATACTCAGAACATGCCAGAAGGTATCTGATCGAATGCGGCTTCCCGAAGGAAAGAACATTCGTTACGGGTTCACCGATGGCTGAAGTGCTGCATACATATCTGGAAAAGATCGAAAACAGCGACATTCATGAAAGACTGCATCTGGAAAAGGGCAGATACATTCTTTTGTCAGCACACAGGGAAGAAAACATTGATACGGAAGAAAACTTCACTTCACTGTTTACGGCCGTCAATGCCATGGCAGAAAAGTATGACATGCCGGTTCTGTATTCCTGTCATCCAAGATCACTTAAGAGACTACAAGCCAGCGGTTTTAAACTCGACAAGAGAGTCATCAGACATGAACCTCTGGGCTTTATCGACTACAACTGCCTGCAGATGAATGCTTATGCAGTTGTATCCGACTCAGGAACATTACCTGAGGAGTCAAGTTTCTTTACATCCATCGGCAAGCCCATAGCCGCCCTGAGCATCCGTACTTCCACCGAAAGGCCGGAAGCTCTGGATACAGGCTGCTTTGTAATTGCCGGAATCAATAAGGACAGTCTCTTACAGGCCGTAGATACAGCCGTCAGCATGAAGAACAACGGTGACAACGGCACTCCTGTAGCTGACTATGTTGCCGAAAACGTCTCATCAAGAGTTGTTAAGATCATTCAGTCATACACTGAAGTTGTAAACAGAATGGTCTGGAGAAAGAAATAACAGGGGGTAGGAAGAGATGTTGATAATCAGTATCGCAATTGACGAAAACAAGGGAATAGGATATAAGGGCCAGCTGCCATGGCACTTAAAGGAAGAACTGGCTATTTTCAAGAAGAATACCATCGGCAAAAACATCGTCATGGGACAGACAACTTATGACAATCTGCCCAGAAGACTTAAGGACAGACACACCGTTATTGTTTCAGCCGATAAGAATTACACTACTGATGACCCCGAGGCAGAAGTAACATACGACCTTATCAGTTTCCTGAAGGAACATGAAAATGATGAGGAAGAATACATCATCTGCGGCGGAGCTTCCATATACAGACAGTCATATAAGTACTGCAGGAAAGCCTACATTTCATTTGTTAAGGGCAGCCACGAAGTCGACGCCTGGTTTGATACCTTTGAAATGGAAGACTGGAATGTCGTCAGAAAAGAAGAATACGAAGATTTCATCTATACCGAACTGGAGAGGAAGAAGAGCATATTCGTTACCGGATGTACAGGATACATCGGTTCTCATACCTGCGTTGAACTGCTCAGCAGCGGTTTCAGGGTAATAGGTCTGGATAATTTCAGCAACTCCAAGCCGGAAGTACTGGACAAGGTAAAACAGATTACAGGTAAGGAAATCAAATTCTATGAAGGCAACATGCTGAACAGAGAACTCCTTGAAAAGATCTTCGGCGAAAACAGAATCGATGCCGTCATCGACTTTGCTGCATACAAGGCCGTAGGCGACAGTGTCAGGAAACCGGTTGAATACTATACCAACAACGTTTCAAGTGTACTGACACTGCTAAGCGTAATGAAGGAATACAATGTCAAAGGCATCGTCTTCTCCAGCAGCGCCACAGTTTACGGTGATAAGAATCCCGTACCATATGACGAGACCATGCCTATCGGCAACACCACCAACCCATACGGTACCAGCAAGGTATTCGTAGAAAAGATCCTCAAGGACCTTTATGATTCAGACAATTCATTTAATGTCTGCGTCTTAAGATATTTCAACCCGATCGGCGCGCATGAAAGCGGGCTTATCGGTGAAGAACCAAACGGCATTCCGGCCAACTTAATGCCGTATATCACCAAGGTCGCCAACGGCGAGCTTGATCATCTCAACATCTTCGGTAACGACTATCCGACACCGGACGGCACCGGAGTAAGAGACTACATCCATGTCGTTGACCTGGCCAAGGCTCATGTCTTAGGCGTAAACAAGATCATCGGCAGAAAGGGCGGTTACCTTGTTTACAACCTGGGTACCGGTCATGGATACAGTGTATTGGACATCGTCAATGCCTACATGAAGGTAAACAATGTCAACATACCGTATGTCATCGCGCCAAGAAGAGCCGGTGACATCGCTGAGTGCTATGCCAATGCCGCCAAGGCCAAAGAGGAACTGGGATGGCAGGCTGAGCTCACATTGGAAGATATGTGCCGCAGTTCACACAAATTCATCATGTCACTCAGAAATAAGGGTGAATAATGTGGTATCATAAATTATTAGGGAATATGTTTTTCAGAGGTGTTTAACGCAGTATGGGAAAGTTTAAGATCAAAGTCGAACACTGGCAGATAATTGCTGCCTTAATGGTTGTTTATGACATAGTCGTATTTGCCGGCTCCTATTTTCTGGGGCTCTTTCTGCGTTTCGACCTGAAGTGGAATGCCATTCCGGAATTCTACATGACACCTTATGTTAAGTTCATTCCGCTGTACTGCGTAATCAGCGTGATGATCTTCGGCTTCTTCAAACTGTACAACTTCATCTGGCGTTTTGCCGGATTCAGCGACATGGTAAGAATAGTGTGCGCCAACCTGGTTACCTGGGTTATTCACATCGCTGCCACACTGCTGTTCTATCAGAGAATGCCGATCTCCTATTATGTTATCGGTGCCGGTTTCCAGGTTCTGCTGACATTTGCGATAAGATTCTCCTACCGTTTCTATTTGGCAAGAGTTGAAAAGCTGGTAAAGGGTGTAAAGGTTGAGAATGTCATCAACGTAATGCTCATAGGTGCCGGTGAAGCAGGGCAGCTGATCTTAAGAGACCTGCAGAAAAACGACCCTAAGAGAAAAGTCGTATGCATCATTGATGACAATCCAAACAAGTGGAACCGTTATATCTTCGGCGTAAAGGTAATAGGCGGAAGAGATATCATCATTGAAGCTGCCAAGGAATACAATGTTCAGGAAATCTTCCTGGCTATCCCAAGCCTTACTCTTAAGCAGCAGGCTGACATCCTTAACATCTGTAAGGAGACAGACTGTGAACTGAAGAACCTCCCTGGCATGATGCAGCTGGTAAACAACCAGGTCACCATCAAGCTCATGAAGGATGTTGCCGTAGAAGACCTGCTGGGCCGTGATCAGATCAAGGTCGACATGCAGGAGATCTTTGATTTCATTTCCGGCAAGGTCGTTCTGGTAACGGGCGGCGGCGGATCGATCGGTTCCGAGTTATGCCGTCAGATCGCGTCACACAATGTCAAACAGCTGATCATCTTTGACATATATGAAAACACCACATACGAACTGCAGAGGGAACTTGTTGAGAAATACCCTCAGCTGGATCTCAAGGTTCTGATCGGCTCAGTCAGAGACAGCGACAGAATCAGTTCCGTATTTGAAAAATACAGACCGCAGATCGTATATCATGCGGCCGCTCATAAACATGTTCCTCTGATGGAGGATTCACCATGTGAAGCCATCAAGAACAATGTTCTGGGTACCTACAACACCGCTTTTGCTGCCATGAAGTACGGCGCCGAGAGATTTGTCATGATCTCCACGGACAAGGCCGTTAATCCGACAAACATCATGGGAGCTTCCAAGAGACTGTGTGAAATGGTCATTCAGACTTTTGACTGGTGCATAAAGAACGGCAAGGAAGATCTGCTTCCGAAATTATGCGGAACAGAGTCGGAAGACACCTTTACGGGACATGGCACAACAGAATATGTAGCCGTAAGATTCGGAAACGTTCTGGGTTCCAACGGATCGGTTATACCGCTGTTTAAGAAACAGATTGAAAACCACGGTCCTGTTACGGTAACCCATCCGGATATCATCCGTTACTTCATGACCATTCCTGAAGCCGTTAGTCTTGTGCTGCAGGCGGGCACCTATGCCAACGGGGGCGAGATATTCGTACTTAACATGGGAGAACCGGTCAAGATCGATACTCTGGCCAGAAACCTGATCAGATTGTCCGGTTTCAGACCTGATGAGGATATCAAAATCGTATATACCGGATTAAGACCCGGTGAAAAACTGTATGAGGAAAAACTGATGGCAGAAGAAGGCTTGGAGAATACTCCTAATGAGCTGATCCACATTGGCCATCCTGTAAAGTTTGATCATCAGGAATTCCTGCTGCAGCTGCGTGAACTGATAGAAATGGCTGATTCAAACAGTGATGAGATCATAGCTCTTGTAGAGAAGATCGTTACGACTTACAAACCTGCAGGAAGGGAACCTGCAGCTGAAACAAAGAAAGACTGATATGTGCGAAAGGCTCACCAACGGTGAGCTCTTAGCGATTTTTGGATATATACAGAAGGAGGAGTGAAACATGGCATTCAGAAACAGTGGAAACCTTAAACCGTTGGAAAAGAAAACCTATCTCAGCAGCCCTACCATGCATGGCGAGGAAGCTACATACATGATGGAAGCCTATAACACCAACTGGATGAGCACGGTCGGCAAGAACATCGATGAAGTCGAAGCCAAGATTGCTGAGTATATCGGCGTGAAATATGCCGTGGCTTTGAGCTGCGGTACTTCAGCACTTCATCTGGCTACCAAACTGGCAGGGGAGAAGCTGTACGGCCAGGCCAGACCTGATGAAGGTACCCTGGCAGGCCATGTGGTACTGGCAAGTGACATGACATTTGATGCCAGTGTAAACCCTGTTGCCTATGAAGACGGCCATGCCGTATTCATTGACACGGAATATGATACCTGGAACATGGACCCGAAAGCTCTGGAAAAGGCTTTTGAAATGTATCCTGAAGCAAGGCTTGTAGTACTGGCACATCTGTACGGTACTCCGGCCAAGATGAAGGAAATCAGGGAGATCTGTGCAAGGCATAACGCCTTAATAATTGAAGACGCTGCGGAAAGTCTGGGAGCCAAATATCTTCTGGACGGAAAATGGGTCGAAACAGGTGCACTTGGAGATTACAACTGCATATCATTCAACGGAAACAAGATCATAACCGGCTCCAGCGGCGGCATGTTTTTAACAACCTCCAAGGAAGATGCCGACAAGGCCAGAAAGTGGAGTACGCAATCCCGTGAGCAGTCACCGTGTTACCAGCATGAAGAGATCGTCTATAACTACCGCATGAGTAACTTCATTGCCTTTGTTATCAGAGGTCAGATCCCGCATCTGGAAGAGCACATCGCCCAGAAAAAGGCCATATATCAGCGTTATAAGGATGGACTGAAGGATCTTCCGGTCAAAATGAATCCGTTTGATGAGCGTAATTCCCAGCCGAACTTCTGGCTGAGCTGTCTGATCATTGACGAGGATGCCATGTGTGCTCAGGTCAGAGATGACCACAAGGCACTCTACATACCGGAAAGCGGAAAGAGCTGTCCTACGGAGATCCTGGAGACTCTGGCCAGCTTTAACTGTGAAGGAAGACCTATCTGGAAACCAATGCATGCCCAGCCGATATATGCCAGCCATCCGTTTATTACCGTGAAGGGTAACGGAAGAGGTCAGAGCAATGCATACATAGACAAGGGCAAGCCTCAGGATATCGGAATGGATATCTTTACCAGAGGCTTATGCCTGCCAAGCGACAACAAGATGACTCCTGAGCAGCAGGACTTCATCATTGAACTGATTCACAGATGCTTCGATTAAAGCATCTGATATAAAAATCTATACTGTAATTGTGTTTACCATTCTTTATCTGGGGAGCCTATATATTTTATGTACAAGAGATTTATTAAACGTGTTTTAGATATCGTTCTATCAATAATTGCCATAATAATACTGTCTCCGGTTTATCTGATCCTTTCCGTTCTGGTTTTCGTTTTCATGGGCTGGCCGGTTCTTTTCAGACAGCCAAGGCCGGGAAAAGATGAGAAGATCTTTAACATGTATAAATTCAGAACGATGTCCAACAGCAAGGATAAAGATGGTAACATGCTGCCGGATGAGCTCAGACTGACCAGATTCGGAAAGTTTATGAGAAAGACTTCTCTTGATGAGCTGCCGGAATTATTCTGCATTCTCATCGGATCAATGAGTTTTGTGGGACCGCGTCCTCTGCTTATAGATTATCTTCCATACTATACCAAGGAAGAACACCGCAGACATGATGTCAGACCGGGACTGACCGGCTGGGCACAGGTCAACGGCAGAAATTCTCTCAGATGGGATGACAGATTTAAAAAAGACCTGGAATATGTAGACAATCTCAGCTTCGGAATGGATTTTAAGATATTCCTGATGACAATAAAGAAAGTCTTATTCAAGGAAGACATTCAGATGGGTGAGGAACTTCATTTCTCACGTCTGGACATTGAAAGGGGACCAAAACCTGTTTATAAAAAGATAGGCTTGGAGGATTTCCAACAGAATAAAGATGACCTGTACAAGTGCATCATGGAACTTAAGAAAAATGATGCTGCCGAAGCAGACAGAATAACAGCCAACATGGAAACATACCTCACAGACGGATCAGCTGTCATTGAATGCGCATATGTTGCTGACAGGATCGTCGGCTTTATCTGGGGATACCGTCTTGCTGAGGGAAGGGTTCACATTCCTTATTTTTCCGTATTGAGAAAGTACCGTAATAACGGCATCGGAAAGCAGCTTCTACAGAAACTGGCCGAAGATACAGAACATGCCGGTTTTGAGTTGCTTGTAAACAAGGATAACGGAAAGGCAATAGCTTTCTATAAGAAGAACGGTTTTGCCCAGTCAGACTATGACGAACATAAATACAGAATGCTGCTGGGGTGATGACGGAATGAAAGACATTTATTTTGACGAGAACTACGGCAGATTATACGAAAAGGCAGAAAACGGCGTTTCCGTTGTATATAAGTGCCAGACGGAAAACGGTGAAATAATAAACCAGTTTATAAAAAGAGAAATCCCCTCGGATGTAAACGGGGAGATTTATTATGACATTGTGACCCCTTATGGCTATGGCGGTCCGTATATCGCTGCATGTACCGACAGGGAAGAACTTCTGAAGGATTACGAAAAGCAGTTTGGTAAGTTCTGCCGTGACAATAACATTGTGGCGGAGTTTGTCAGATTCCATCCCATATACAAAAACTATGAAGATTTCAGCGATATATACGACACCGGTTTTAACAGATATACCCTGGCTACGGATATAAAGGATTATGATGACCCGGTACAGTCCGAGTTTTCCAAGCATACCCGTAAGACGATCAGGTCAATTCTGAACAAAGGGGTTACTTTCAGAATGGTTGAAGATCCCACAAAGGAAGATGTTGAAGAGTTCAAGAGGATATATTATCTGAACATGGAAAGAAAAGAAGCGGATGAGTATTACTTCTTTGATGATTCCTATTTCGAAAAGATAAGAAGTTTATATCAGGGCAGGTTTGTGATAGCCCAGGCTCTGTACCAGGGAAAGGTCATAGCTGCCGGTCTGTATTTTACAACGGCTAATAATGTGCATGCGCATCTGTCAGGTACTGATACCGAATATCTTTACCTGTCACCGGCCTATATCCTGAAATACGGAACGGCATTATGGGCTAAGGAAAAAGGGTATGACTATATCCATTACGGCGGCGGTACAAGTACTGCTGAAGATAATCCCTTATACCTGTTCAAGCAGAAGTTTGCCCAGAATACCAGATTTGAATTCTGGACAGGCCGGAAAGTCTGGAATAAGAAGGTCTATGATCAGCTCTGCAGCATGGCCGGTGTTTCACCGGATGAAGAGTATTTTCCCGCTTACAGAAAAGTCATGAAATAACCAAATGGAGGAAGCAGATGAACGTCTTGTTTTTATCTTTATCACCGAATGTCGACCTGGATGATACCCAGGCAATATATGGCAGCCTGCTGCACGAACTTGTGATCAGAGATCATAATGTTTTTGTTGTTACTCCCATAGAGAGAAAATACAATCAGGGCACAAGCCTGACTACAAAGAGCCATTACAGTCTGCTGAAAGTCAGAACAGGCAATATTCAGAAGACAAACGTAATTGAGAAGGGCATTTCCACGGTTCTTATTGAGGGACAGTTTAAAAGAGCGATCCTCAAGTACTTTAAGGATGTCAGATTTGATCTGATACTGTATGCCACTCCGCCAATCACTTTCTGCAATGTAATTGAGTATTTCAAGAAAAGAGACAATGCCAGAACCTACCTGATGCTGAAGGATATCTTCCCTCAGAATGCCGTGGACCTGAACATGTTCAGCAAGAAGAGTCCGTTCTATCTGTACTTCAGGGCAAAGGAGAAAAAACTGTATAAACTTTCCGACACCATTGGATGCATGTCTCCTAAAAACAAGGAGTTCTTAATTGAACATAATGACTACCTTGATGAAGGCAAGATTGAGATCCTGCCGAACTCGGTTATTCCGCAGGAATCAAATCTCAGAAACATGACGCTCAACGCTGAATACAGGGAGAAATACGGCATTCCTCAGGATGCCAGAGTATTCATGTATGGCGGTAATCTGGGCAAACCGCAGGGAATACCGTTTATTATGGAATGCCTTGAAAAGGTAAAGGACATTGAAAATGCATACTATGTGATCTGCGGCACCGGAACTGAATACGGAAAACTGGAAGAGTATACAAAGACACATGGAAATGAGAAGATTATTCTTCTTAACGGCCTGCCGAAAAAGGAGTATACGGAATTGCTGAATATTGCCGATATCGGACTGATATTCCTGGATTACCGATTCACGATTCCTAATTTCCCTTCAAGACTGCTGTCGTACATGGAAAAGGCCATACCGGTGCTGTCCTGTACGGACCCCAACACTGATGTAGGCAGCATTGTTGAAAACAACCGGTTTGGCTGGCAGTGCTACAGCAACGACTCCGATGCCTTTGTACAGCTTGTCAGAAACGTCATGGCTTTGAGTGATGAAGAACTTGAGCAGATGGGCAGAAAAGGACTGGCATACCTAAACGAGCACTATAACAGTTCCGTAAATGTGGAAAAAATCCTGAAACAGCGTTAAAAGAAGTGTAAAAAAACACAAAGATAAAGGCAGATCATTCTGCCTTTTGTAGTGTATAAATGAAGTCAAATCCGTGTTATACTTAAGGCGAGGTTTTAATATGGGCTTTGAGGTAACTATTGACCAGTTTTCAGGACCGCTGGACCTGATGCTGCATCTGATTAAGGAAGAAAAAATGGACCTTCTGAATCTGGATATTGCCAGACTGACGGACCAGTATCTTTTGTATATCCGCACCATGCAGGATCTCCATCTGGATGTGGCAAGTGAGTATCTTGTTGAACTGGCTACTTTAATTGAGTACAAGAGCAAGAAACTGCTGCCGAATGAACCGGATGACGAACTTGAAGACGAGTATGAAGATGAATCAGAGCAGCTCGTTAAGAGACTTCTTGAATACCAGAAGTACAAGGAAGTTACCGAGGAGTTTGAATCGCTGTTTAATGAAAGAAGCATGCAGTATGACAAGCCGGTAAGTGAGATCACCAATGAATGGATCAAAGTTGATGAAAACTTCCAGGAAACAAGCCCTTACGAACTGATAAAGGCGATGCAGAAATGCCTCAAGCGTTTCCAGATCTCCCAGCCTTATCAGGTAAGCATTACAACAAAGGAGATCACGGTCGATGACCGTACAAAACAGCTTAAAAACCACATTAAGAAATGGAACGGCACCTTCACTCTGGAAAAGAGCATGGAAGACTGCCATGACACATACATGGTCGTTGTGACATTCCTGTCATTACTGGACATGGTACACGACGGCTACCTGAACTTTACGATAAAAGAAGAGACAGTATACTTCAGCAGAGGAACTAAAGATGGAACAGATTAAGGCAATTATAGAAGGAATGTTGTTTGTCGTCGGAGATGACGGCATTACACTTGACCAGCTGGCTGGCACCCTGGAAGCGGACAGGGATGAAGTCCAGGCCGTTTTGGACCAGCTGTCAAAGGAATATACCGACGATGCTGACAGAGGCATAGAGATGGTCTGCTACGGAAGCCGCTATAAGCTTGTTTCAAAAGCCCTGTGCCATGAGTACTGTCAGAAACTGTATGAACACAGCGAAACCAGAGCCTTTTCTCAGGCAGCCCTGGAAACACTGGCCATCATTGCCTACAAGCAGCCGATCACCAGAGTTGAAATTGAAGAAATCAGAGGCGTGGGCTGTGACATGATGATCAGAAAACTGCTGGCCAGAAACCTCATAAGGGAGGCTGGACGTCTGGAAGTTGCCGGCAGGCCTTTTACCTACGAAGTGACGGAACAGTTCATGGATACCTTCAAGCTTAAGAGCCTTGATGAACTGCCGCAGCTGCCGGAATACGATTCCCCGGAAAGGGAACAGGAGCTGTTTCAGTAATGGAAAGGCTGCAGAAGGTCATCGCAGCCAGCGGCCTTACCAGCCGCCGCAAAGCTGAAGAAATGATTACGGAAGGCCGTGTCAAGGTAAACGGCGTTACCGTTACCCAGCTGGGAACTCAGGTTGACAGAAATGATGCCGTTACCGTTGACGGCAAGCCTCTTCCTCATGAGGAACTGGAATACTATCTGTTAAACAAACCGAGAAAGTATGTCTGTACCGTTAATGATGAGCACGGACGCAACCAGGTAACAGACTTAATAGAAACAGAAGCCCGTATCTATCCGGTCGGAAGACTGGACTACGATTCATCGGGACTGCTGATACTGACTAATGACGGTGAATTTGCCAATATGCTGATGCACCCGCGCTTTCATCTGCCCAAGACCTACCGTGTAACCGTTAAGGGCTTAGTCACAAAGAGCGATGTCAGAGCTTTGCAGGACGGCATCATACTGGATGACGGTGTTAAAACGCTGCCGGCCAGAGTGCAGGTAACCAACATTAATAACGATACCCAGAGAACAACACTGAACGTGACTATCTACGAAGGCAAAAACAGACAGATAAGGCGCATGTTTGAAGCGCTTGGGTTTGAGGTCAGCAAGCTGCACAGAACCGAGTACGGCTGTGTCAGGGATGATCAGATGCCCATGGGCAGCTACAGACGTCTGAAACCACATGAGATCAAAAGCCTGAGAACGCTGGCTGAAAAGGGAAGCTTGGATAAAGAATGAGACAGTTCTTTGCGCAGGAAAAGCTGAATACCAACGGTACATACTGTTTTACGGAAGACCAGGCACACCACATCGGTAAGGTATTACGGATGAAAAACGGTGACATCATAAGACTGGTTGACTGTGATAACAGGGCTTTTATGTGCGAACTGAAGTTTGAAGGCAAGACCGTAAAGGCTGATGTCATTTCCGAAATCAGTACCGATGTTAAAAACAGAGTAGTATGCATTGCTTCTCTGATCAAAAAGGATAGATGGGAATGGCTGTTGCAGAAGGCTGCAGAACTTGGAACTGACCTGATAGTTCCGTTAACAACAAGAAGAACCATTGTGAAAATTGATGAGAAGGAAACGGAGAAGAAGCTGGAGAGGTGGAATAGAATAACTCTGGAAGCCTGCCAGCAGTCCAACCGCAACAGTGTCTGCGAAGTTGTTAAGCCGGTAACCATAAGTGAATTAAATGAATATCTCAGCGACATTAATCTTGTCGCTTATGAAAATGAAAAGAATACCAAACTCAGAGAACTCCTGAAAGAAGGAAGCATCAGTTTCGTTGTGGGCCCTGAAGGAGGCTTTGAGGAAGGGGAGATCCTCCAGCTTGAAAAGCTGGGATTTGAAAGAGTATCACTGGGTGAGAGAATACTGCGCGCTGAAACCGCCAGCATGTTCATCCTCAGTGTGATAGAGGGACTGAGATGAAATACAGCATCTGTAATCTGGGATGTAAGGTAAATAACTATGAAGCCAACTGGTACAGCCAGCAGCTGGGACTTAAGTATGAAGAAGTCCCTTTTGGTCATGAGAAAGCTGATATCTACATCATAAACAGCTGTACGGTAACAAATACCGCCGGCAGCAAGACCAGACAGATGATGCACAAGGCCAGAAAGCTGAACCCTGAAGCCTGCATATGCGTGGTGGGCTGTTATGTTCAGATGGAGTATCAGAAGGAGAATATCTTCGCTGACTGCGACATTCTTATCGGCTCAAACCACAAGAAAGAACTTCCTGATCTGATAGAACAGTTTCTGGAAAACAGACAGAAGATCGTAAGGGTAGAAGACTTTACAGCCTGTCCGTTTGAAACAATGAACATAAGGTCTTTTAACCAGACCAGAGCATATCTGAAAATTCAGGACGGCTGCAATCAGTTCTGCAGCTATTGCGTCATACCTTTTGCCAGAGGCAGGGAAAGAAGCCTTGATCCCGATACCGTAATTGAAATAGCCAATCAGCTGACTTCAAGCGGTCATAAGGAAATCGTCCTTACGGGTATTCATACAGGCAGATACAGATATGAAAGCACAGACTTTACTGCGCTGGTAAAAAGGATCCTTAACGAAGTAAAAGGACTGGAAAGACTGAGAGTGTCATCCATAGAAGTTACGGAATTAACTGATGAATTCATCCGGCTGATAAGAGACGATGAGAGAATGGGAAAACACCTGCATGTTCCTCTGCAGACCGGTTCTGACCCTGTTTTAAAGGCCATGAGAAGACCGTATGTCAGGGCTGAGTATCAGGCTGCGATCGATAAGATCATAGCTCAGGTGCCTTCCATCAGCATCTCCAGTGATGTCATAGTCGGCTTCCCGCAGGAAAGCGATGAAGACTTCAGAAGCACATGTGAATTCATTGAAAACAGCGGTCTTTCATTCCTGCATGTATTTCCGTATGCTGCCAAGGCACATACCGTGGCGGCTGCCATGAAAGGGCAGGTCAGAGAAGAGACCAAGAGACAGAGAGTCACTGATTTGACAGACATTTCACACGGGATATATTATACTTTTATAAAGAAAATGGCAGGAAAAGAAGGGAAAGTCCTGTTTGAAACATATCATGACGGCATACTCAGCGGCCATAACAGTGAGTACGTCATGGTAGAGGTTGAAAGTGAGAAGGATCTCAGCGGTCAGATGTGTTCTGTAAGGTATACGGAAGCCAGAGAGGATCATCTGGTCGGAGAACTGATTTAGGTATCGGTAATGAACATAGGGGAAATTTTTGAGAACGCACCTTCACTGGAAATAAAGAATGTAATGACAGATTCCCGCATCAAAGCGGAAGATGCCATCTTTTTCTGTCTCAAAGGCAAGATAAATGACGGTCATGACTTCATTGAACAGGCCGTTAGCAACGGTGCCGTCTGTGTGGTGTATTCTGATGAGCAGAGCAGCTACATCCCCGGTGTCACATACCTGATGGTAAACGATACCAGAGAGGCGCTGAACTACTTTGTGACCCGCTTCTATGGCGATCCTACACGCAAGATGAAGGTGTTCGGCATTACCGGCAGTAACGGCAAGAGCACCGTCGCATGGATAGTAAGCTATCTCTGCAGCAGATTTGACAAGTGCGGCTATATCGGCAACATGGAAGCCGCTGTAGACGAAGTGGTTACGGATATTTCAAACTTAAGGCATGATACGGTCTTCATCCACAGCATGTGCCGTCAGATGCTTGACCGCGAATGCAAGTGCGTCAGCGTGGAAGTTGACTCTGCAGCTCTGGCAGACGGAGTCTTTGACAAGGTCAACTTTGACAGCGTCAGCTTTACCAATATGAAGGACTCGCATCTTGAATATCACGGCAACTTTGAACGCTACTACAATACGAAAAAGAAACTGTTTACGATGATAGGACCGGAACAGAAGGCCATCATCAACATCGATGAGGAAGAGGGCATAAGTCTTCTGCATGATACCACGGGTACTCCCGTAACGTACTCACTGCGTCAGAAGGCAGATTACATGGCCCGCAACATAAAGCTGTTTACCGACCACAGTGAATTCGAACTGATACACGGCGACAAAAGGTATCCTGTTACCTCGAGTTTGCTGGCGGAGTTTAACGTATACAACGTACTGACAGCCCTGACGATACTGGCTGAAAGCGGCTATCCGCTGGAACAGCTGGTGGAATTCTGCGACGACATACCGATGATCTACGGACGCATGGAAGGAGTCAAGGAGGGGCAGCCGTTCAACGTCATAGTTGACCATACCCATACTCCTGAAGGATTCAGAACCGTCCTGGAGTTTGCCAGAGGCATTACCGGAAAGAACCACCGTGTGTTTACGGTATTTGGGGTAAGCGGCGGCCGTGATTCCAAAAAGAAGGCAGAATTCGGCAAGGTCGCCGGTGAATACAGTGATCTGATCATCCTGACGATACAGGACCCCCGCAATGAGGACCCTGAAGCCATCAGTGATCAGATAAAGGCAGGAATAACGGAAACCAACAACCTGTTTATCGAAGAGCGCTACAGCGCCATCAGTCAGGCCTGCGAACTGGCCAACCCAGGTGATACGGTGGTAATACTGGGCAAGGGCAATGACCAGACAATGGAAATAAGCGGAGTAAAACAGTATTGGATGGGAGATTCCAACGCTGTAAGAAAAATAATAAGGGAAATGAATGAGGTGTAATGAGATGAAACTTAACAAAATGATCGACCACACATTACTGAAGGCTGATGCCACACAGGCTCAGATCGAAAAACTGTGTAATGAAGCACGTGAGAACAAGTTCGCAAGCGTATGCGTAAACAGCTGCTGGGTACCTCTGTGCCACCAGCTGTTAGAGGGAAGCGGTGTTGAAGTATGCACCGTTATCGGTTTCCCGCTGGGTGCCATGGATTCTCAGAGCAAGGCCAACGAAACAGCCAATGCCTTAGCCAACGGAGCTGATGAATTTGACATGGTAATCAATGTCGGTCAGCTGAAAGCCGGCAATCTGGACTATGTTACCCAGGATATCGCAGCCGTAGTTGAAGCTGCCCAGGGCAAGACCGTTAAGGTCATTATTGAATGCTGTCTGTTAACGGACGAGGAAAAGAAACTTGCCTGCAAGTGTTCCGTAAAGGCCAACGCCGCCTTTGTCAAAACTTCAACAGGTTTCTCAACAGGCGGTGCCACACCTGAAGATGTAGCCTTAATGAAGAAGGCAGTCAGAGGCTCAGGCCTGAAGGTAAAGGCCGCTGGCGGAATCAGAAGCTGGAAGGATGCCAAGGCCATGATCGATGCCGGAGCTACCAGACTGGGCTGCAGTGCAGGCATGAAGATCATCTCCGAGTACAACGAAGAGAAGGGTAAGTAATAATATGCAAGACGATATTGCCAGACTGCAGGAGATCTTTGATGACAGTCAGCGTATCGTTTTCTTTACGGGTGCCGGTGTTTCCACCGAAAGCGGCATACCTGATTTCCGCAGCCAGGACGGTCTGTACAATCAGAAGTATGACTACCCGCCGGAGACGATACTGTCACATTCCTTCTTCATGCACAATACAAAGGAGTTTTACCGTTTCTATCGCGACAAGATGATTATTGAAGGTGCCAAACCGAATGCGGCTCATTTGAAGATGGCCGAGTTTGAAAAGGCAGGAAAGTCGCTGGGTGTAGTTACCCAGAACATCGATGGCTTACATTCTTTAGCCGGCTCCAAGACAGTGTATGAACTGCACGGAACAATTCATAAGAACTACTGCATGGACTGCGGTAAGTTCTATTCTCTGGAAGACATCAAGAAGATGGACGGAATACCAAAGTGCTCCTGCGGCGGAATCATAAAGCCGGATGTTGTCCTTTATGAAGAAGGACTCGACGGTGACACCATGTACGGAGCCATAGAAGCCATCAGCAAGGCTGACTGCCTTGTCATTACGGGCACATCCCTGGTGGTTTATCCGGCTGCCAGCTTTGTACAGTACTTCCGCGGAAAACACCTGGTAGTCATCAACATGTCACGTACTGACAGGGACAGATATGCCGATCTGGTCATATATCAGCCGGTTGGAAAAGTGCTGTCGCAGATTGAAGTAAGATAATATTTGATTTTTAAAAACAGTTAGTCTATAATACTAAAGGTTGCAAATCAATTTGCTTGTTTCAGAAGGGAGGGTAGACAATGCCAAAGGTAGTTCTCAAGGAGAATGAGGGACTCGATGATGCTTTACGTCGTTTCAAAAGACAGGTAAGCCGTAATGGTACTCTTGCTGAAGCTCGCAAAAGAGAATATTATGTAAAGCCGGGCGTTCGCCGCAAATTAAAGCAGGAAGCCGCTCGCAAGGCCAGAAAGAAATAAGAATACACCAGGTTCGCCTGGTTTTCTTTTTGCCATGGGTGTTCTATAATTAGGAGTAAGGAAAAAGAAGGCGTAAGATATGAAGATTAGAAAACTGCTTGAAAACATATCGTATGAGTTAATTCAGGGATCCCTTGATGAAGAGATATGCGGCATCTGCCATAACGACAAGGTCGTTGAGGAAGGATATTGCTTCGTATGCATTTCCGGAAGCCGCTTTGACAGCCACAAGCTGATCCCTTTTGTTGCGGCCAAGGGAGCCAAACTGATAGTTGTTGAAAAGGATGTTGAAGTGCCTGAGGGCATTACAGTTGTAAAGGTAGCTGATTCCAGACTGGCTTCAGCACTGATTGCCTGCAACTTCTACGATCATCCGGCTGAAAAGCTGGTCATGGTAGGCGTTACCGGCAGCAAGGGCAAGACAACAATTACCCACATGCTGGCCAACATCTTAAGATATGCCGGCAAGACCGTAGGAACACTGGGAACCATCGGTGCTTCCATACCGAAGACCGACCTGTCCAAGAGCAATACCTGGGGCATAACAAAGGCTGATGTCTTTGATGATGAATACACACCGAATCATTACAGATTTGATTATCTCAATACCACACCTGATGCCATGGAAGTACAGATGTACCTTCATCACATGGTGGAGACAGGCTGCAAGTACTGCGTCATGGAAGCTTCCAGCGCAGGCCTGTTCATGCACAGAGTAGGCGGCATTACCTTTGACTACGGCATCTGGATCAACATCGTTCACGGTGACCACGTCGGAGGATTTGAACACAAGGACTTTGACGAGTATTTCAATGCCAAGGCCATGCTGCTGCGTCAAAGCAGAAAGGGCTTTGTGTTTGCTGAAAATGAGTTCTCACAGCGTCTGTTAGAGACCGTCATACCTGACGGCAAGCCACTGGAAAGAATATATACATTCGGCAGTGATCCCAAGTGGGATTATTACGGACACAACCTTGAACATACATTCAATGAGAAGACCAGACGTCCGGGACTGGAGTTTGACATCGACGGCTTATTACACAGACATGTCACATCAAACTTCCCTGGTGACTACAACATGTATAACGCCATGGCAGCGGTAATAATCGCTGACTTCTTAGGAGTAAAGGATGAGAAGATCATCAACGATGCCCTGATGCATGTGCACATCAGAGGACGCTTTGAATTCGTCATTGACAATCCGCACTTCAGAGTCGTTACCGACTTCTCACACAGCCGCCAGAGCACCTTCGCCCATCTGCAGGCGATAAGAGAATACCGCCCGAAGAGACTGGTATGTGTCTACGGAACCGAAGGAAGCAGAGACTATGACAGACGTGTCGGCATGGGTGAAGCCACCGCCAAGTGCGCTGATTTCAGCATTCTTACCGAATGCCATAACCGCTGGGAAACTCTTGAGGCTGTCTTCAGAGGCGCTTTGGAAGGCATTGAGAAAGCCGAAAAGGACATGGGACACCAGGCTGACTACATCATCATACCTAACCGTGAACAGGCCATAAGATACGCTCTTGAGCATATTCAGGACGGCGATTTCATAACCTGTCTGGGTCTGGGACATGAGGAATATCTGGACAGAGGAGAATACCTTTATCCGCATGACGACAAGGAAGTCGTCAGAAGAATCAGCAAGGAACTTGGCTTATTGGAGGAAGACAGAGATTGGACGAAAAAGTAGTACTGGCAGATCTGCATAATTATGACATTGACCTGGTAATGGAAGTGCTGGGCACCAAGGACGCTAACCTGAAGGCCATAGCCGAAGCTTTTAATACCGAGCTCAGTTATCAGGACGGCTATATCATGGGAAAGACCGGTTCCGACGCCATAAAGAAGGTCTTCAAGGAACTGGTTGATACATATGAACTTAAAGGAGAGATCACCCCTGAAGATGTCAATGGGCTTCTTCATAATGCTTCCGATGCCACCTTCTTCCGCAAGCCGATTGCCAAGGGCGTAGGTTCCAGGCAGTTTTATCTGCGCAGTCCGGGACAGAAGGAGCTCTACGAGGCTTTTGAGAAGCACGACATAACCATCGTCACCGGTCCTGCCGGTACGGGAAAGACTTTCCTGGCTGTTGTCTATGCCAGCAATCTGCTGCGTCAGGGACTGGTACAGAAGGTCATCATTACCAGACCTGTCGTTGAGGCAGGGGAGTCACTGGGCTATCTGCCGGGAGACCTGAAGGAAAAGATCGACCCTTATCTAAGACCGATATATGACTCATTT
>JAEEGL017297082.1_pt1 | contig 49160 bp, 54 predicted proteins | sample 9134231 | NCBI WGS metagenome assembly JAEEGL01 (sample SAMN16246548, study PRJNA631951) | gut metagenome | biome: gut microbiome; feature: rumen; material: fiber-attached | host: Bos | place: Iran: Karaj | collected 2018-10 | reverse complement strand
GAAATCGCCAGTACAACGATATCGCACGGAATCGCAGCAAGCCTTTGCGCCGCATCGCTGCCGGTCAGCAGCTCGGTTTGATCCGGATAGGCGGAGCGATCCGCTTTTTGGCGGCAAGCAACAAAGGATGGTTTCCATTGTGCCGCCTGAAATCGAAGCAGTTCGGAATCCCGATCCGCGGCGATGCCGAGCAAAGTGAAGCGATCCCGATGCATTTGCAGCACGTCCAAGGTCTGTTTTCCGATGGATCCCGTGCTGCCGAGTACGATTACAGTTTGTTTCATTCCTTAAACCTTATGCGCGATCGGAGGCAGTTAGCCCCCCGAATCGACGCGCACGCTTTGCATAATCGCGCAGCGCTTCCCAATAGAGTTCTTTTGTGAAGTCCGGCCAATATACGTCGGTAAAATACAGCTCCGCGTATGCCAACTGATACAGCAAAAAGTTCGAAATGCGCTCCTCCCCGCTGGTACGGATCAGAAGGTCCACTTCCGGCAACCCCGCCGTATACAGGTTTGCTTCAAAATCCGCCTGTGTCGGGGTACGCCCTTCGGCCAAAGCGACGTTCGACGCAAGCTGCATGGCACGGATGATCTCCGCCTGCGAACCGTAGTTCAACGCAATATTGAGCTTGAGCCCCTCATTTTTTGCCGTGCGCGCTTCGGCGTTTCGAACCGCCTCCTGCACGTTTTCGGGAAACCAGGAAAGATCTCCGATGCAGCGAATGCACACGCGGTTTTCATCAAGCTCGTCGATTTCCTTCCTGAAATACTCGATCAGCAATCCGCAAAGAACGCCGATCTCCTCAGGCGGGCGCTTTTTGTTTTCCGTGGAAAACGCATAGACGGTCAAGGCCTCTATCCCTGCGTCGGAGGAAAACCGGATAATATCGCGCAGCGCATTGACGCCGGCACGATGACCGGCACTCCGCATCTGCCCACGTGCTTTCGCCCATCTGCCGTTACCGTCCATGATGATGGCGACATGGCGCGGAATCCGCTTCCGCACCAAGCCGAATTCATTCAGCTCTGCATCGGTGTATTTCATGGCTGCACTCCTGTTCCGATCATAAAAAACGCCGAGGGAGTGCAAAGCAAAGCGCTTTGCACCTTCCCCTCGTTATTGTACTTCTGTTTGAAACCGTGACCAATACACCGTTACGCCCTGCTCGGTACGCTTCGTCTTGATCACGCGCGCGTCGTTGCCTTTCGAGCCTTTTTTCGAAGAGACCTCCACGCAATCGACCGTTTCCCCTTCCGCCTTCAAAATTGCCGAGGCAAGTTCGAGCGGCAGCCCCAATACGTCCGTCAAACCGAGAGAATCTCCTTCTCTTTGGCGGAAAGGATCGTGTCAATTTCCTTGATGAAATCGTCGGTCTGCTTCTGCAGCTTCGTTTCAAGCTGCTTCTGATCGTCCTCGGTCAGCTCGCCGTCCTTCTTCTGCTTCTTGATCTGATCCATCGTGTCGCGGCGAATCGACCGAATGGCGACTTTGCTTTCCTCGCCCTTTTTACGAACGGTCTTGACCAGGTCCTTTCTGCGCTCCTCGGTCAGTTCCGGGAAGACCAGACGGATCACTTTCCCGTCGTTCGCGGGATTGATTCCAAGGTCAGACTTCTGAATCGCCTTTTCGACTGCTCCGATCATCTTCGTGTCCCACAGCGAGATGATCAGCATACGCGGTTCGGGCGTTGAAACATTGCCAAGCTGCGTAATCGGGGTCATGGAGCCGTAATAATCCACGGCAATCCGATCGAGCACCTGCGGATTCGCGCGGCCGGCGCGAAGGCTCGCGAGCTCCGATTTCAAAACGCTGATCGTTTTGTTCATACGATCTTTGGCTTCATCCAATACTTCTTTCGGCATACGGGGTTCCTCCTATTTCAATCTTTCATCGTCTGAATGTGTTATGCTTCGACATTGTCGATCCGCGTTCCGACCGTCTCGCCTGCAGCAACGCGCTCAATCTCTTTGAGTGCGAAAACGAGAATCGGCAATCCCTGCTCGCGGCAAAGCGTAATTGCCGTGAGATCGGTGGCCTGAAGCCGATCGTCCAGCACCTTCTGATACGTCAGATGCGAATACCGTTTGGCATTCGGATCCTTCTTCGGATCGGCGGAGTACACCGCGTCGATGTTCTTTGCAAGCAGCAGCGCGTCCGCCTGAATTTCCAGAGCGCGCAGCGAAGCGGCAGTGTCCGTGGAGAAATACGGGCATCCGGAGCCGGCCGCGAACAGCACGACTTTGCCGTCTTCAAGCGCCTGGACCGCGCCGCGTGCCGTGAATTCCTCACAGAACCGGTTCATGGCAACCGCGCTCATCACGACGGTCGGCACGCCGATACGAATCAGGCAGTCCTGCAGCGCAAGCGCGTTGATCGCAGTTGCGAGCATACCCATGTTGTCCATACGGCTGCGATCCTGCTCGGCGGCATCCCGCCCGCGCATGATGTTGCCCCCGCCGGTTACGATTCCGACCTGAATGCCTGCGTCATGCAGCTTCTTAACATCCAAAGCGGTCTTTTCAATCTTTTCAAAACAAACGGGCCGCTCAGTGCTCGAAAGAGCTTCCCCGCTGATCTTCAACAAAACTCTCCGATACATACCGTTCTCCCCTTTTCCTTTTCCGTTTTAGTATAGCACACCGTTTCGAAAAAAGGAAGTATGAAAAGCAAACGGATCGTGAAAAAACGACGGCTTCGCTTTGCAAACGGGTTCTTGCGCCGCCGGATTGAATATGCTATCATAGATGCATGGAACTCAAATCGCTTTTATCCGCCTATACGCCTTACAATGAACAGGAAGCCGCCGACCTGTCCGTCATCCGTGACGCGCTGGATCGGTATCCCGATCTCTATGAACGAAGCAATCTCGTTCTGCATCTGACCGCATCATCCTGGATCACCAATCCAAAGCGCGATCGGATTCTGATGGTTTACCACAACATTTATGATTCCTGGTCCTGGACCGGCGGTCATGCGGACGGCGAACAAGACCTTCTTGCCGTTGCGATACGGGAAGCGAAGGAGGAAACCGGCCTATTCTCGGTTCAGCCGATCTCGGACGCGATCTTCTCGATCGAAACGCTGACCGTCAATGCGCATCGAAAGCGCGGCAAGTTCGTTCCTTCCCACCTGCATTTGAACGTGACCTATCTTTTGGAGGCAGACGAAAAGGAGCCGCTTCGCTCCAAGCCGGATGAAAACAGTGCCGTCGCCTGGTTTTCCCGGGAAGATGCGATTGCGGCATGCAGCGAACCCTGTATGATTCCGATCTATCGAAAGCTGAATGAAAAGCTGGATGCGTTATGCGAAAACTGATTCTGATTGTCGGCGAACTCGCCGCGGGTAAATCCACGCTTGCAAACCATCTTGCAGCGCGTTATGGAATCCCCGCGTTTACGAAAGACCGGATCAAGGAGCTGCTGTGCGACGGCATCGGGTTCCAAAACCGGGAGGAAAATCTAAAGCTCAGCTTTGTAACATTCGATCTTCTGTTTCACGTTTTCGAATGCTTTGCGGCGGTCGGCGCTCCGCTGATTCTGGAGAGCAACTTTCGCCAAAACGAGTTGGATCGGCTGAAGGAATCGGCGAACGCTTACGGGTATGAAACGCTGACCCTCTCGCTGACCGGAGAGTTGCATGTTTTGCACGAACGGTACCTCGCGCGCATCGCGTCCGGCACACGTCATGCGGCGCATCGCGCGCAGGATCTTTCCCGCTTTTCCGACTTTGAAGCGATCTCGTTTTCGAAAAACCCGTGTGCGCTGTTCGGAACGGTTGTTACAATCGATACGACTGCGCCGAACACGCCGTTTGATTGCTCCAACGACGAACGAATCCGCGCTTGGATCGAATCCTGAGGGGAATGAAACAGCGGCTGTACCGAAGAATCGGTACAGCCGCTTTCCGTTATCCAAGCGTGGCATTCCTTAGCGTACAATATTCATATCCGTCTTCGAGATATGTGTCAAATACGCCCGTAACGATGATCGTGCTGCCGGTTTGCGGATAGTCTTCTGGGTATCGGTACGCATCCGTCAGAACAAATTCCATTCCCTGTGCGCAGCAGGCGGTGGCGTCCGCAATCACGCAGGCGAAGTAATCCTGTTCCGTAACCGGATCATGGTACTGATTGTACTGCCCCTCGATCCGAATCGTTTTCCCGAGGTACTCCGACGGGCTGTACATCATGTTGTACACCTCCGAATAGATCAGTGTCGGGGACAGTATGGTCAGATCGACATCGATGCCTTCCGTGCGGCTCAGAATGGGGATCTCTGCGTCGTTCCACTCGGAAAGCTCCGCATCACCGATCTCGGAAGGGATCGGGTCCTGCTCCGCAGTCCCGTCCGCTTTTGCCATCTCCGCCGCAAGCACCGAAGAAACGCTGTTCGGATTTGTTTGGGTATGCGCCGTTCCCGCTCCGTTTGCACAACCGATCAGCAGCAAGGCCGCAGAGAGGCAAATTCCGATCCATCGACTTTTTTTCATGTTGTTATTCTCCTCTGCGCCCATGAAATTGCCCAGCAGATGCCGTATGCGACCACATCCACCGCTACAATCGTTGCGCCGACCGGCGTTCCGTTCGGAGCGAGAATCGAGATCAGAATCCCGAAAAGCGCGCACACGACCGACAGAATCGCCGAAAAGATCGTTACTTCCCGAAAGCTCTTAAAAAGCCGCATCGCCGAAAGTGCCGGGAAGATGACGAGCGCCGAGATCAGCAGCGACCCGACAAGGTTCATCGCAAGCACGATGATGACCGCAATCACAACCGCGATCAGCAGATTGTAGAAATCGGTTTTTACGCCGGTCGCCTTGGCAAAATCCTCGTCGAACGTCACCGCAAAAATTTTCTGGTAGAACAGCAGAAAGATTGCCACAACGACGATGGACAGAATTCCGCAGATCCAGACCTCTTGTTCGGACAACGTCAGAATCGAGGTGGAGCCGAACAACGTGCTGCAGACATCGCCGGAAAGATTGGAGGACGTGGAAAACAGATTCATCAGAAGATATCCGAACGCCAGCGCGCCGACGGAGATCATCGCTACCGCCGCATCCCCTTTGATCTTGGCATTCTGTCCGGTCCGGAGCAAAAGAATCGCCGCAAGCACCGTGATTGGAAGCACGATCAGCATCTCATTCGAAAAATGAAGAACTCCGGCGATCGCCATCGCGCCGAACGCAACGTGGGACAACCCGTCTCCGATAAACGAAAACCGTTTCAATACCAGTGTGACGCCGAGCAGCGACGAGCAAAGCGCGATCAGCACGCCGACAATGATCGCATATCGCACAAATGGGTACGACAGATACAAGGCAAGCTTTTCGATCATTGAACCGTCCCCTCTCTGTACAAAAAACGCTTTCCGATCTCGCTGTTCCGATACGCCTCCCGTGTACCGAAAAACATCGTCTCGCCGATATGCAGGATATGGCTTGCGTAGCGCACCGCCGCACCGACGTCATGGGATACCATGATGATCGTGATCCCTTCCCGGTTCAACTCCGCAATCAGGCTGTAAAGCTCTGCCGTAACCACCGGGTCGAGTCCGGAAACCGGTTCATCCAGCAAAAGCACCTTGCGCGTTGCGCAGAGCGCGCGTGCAAGCAGGACCCGCTGCTGCTGCCCTCCCGACAGATCCCGATAGCAACGTTTGGCAAGCGCCGTGATGCCCATACGCTTCATGGCGTCGTCAGCAATCCGTTTCTCCTCCGCCGTAAAGAACGGCCGCAGCCCGGCCCGCGCGACGCATCCCGAAAGCACCACCTCCCGCACCGACGCGGGAAAGTCCTTCTGTACAACCGTCTGCTGCGGCAGATATCCGATCTCGTTCGGCATGAGCCCGTCGCCGACAAGAATTTCCCCTTCGATCGGTGTTTTTAAATGCAGCAGCGTTTTCATCAGGGTCGTTTTGCCGGACCCGTTTTCCCCGACAATGCAAAGATAATCGCCGGGGTTCACGGTAAAATTCAAATGCTCGGCGATCGCATGGGAATCATATCCGAGTGACAGATTTCGAATGGTTAAATACGCCATGCGTCCTCCTACTGCAGCGCGTCCTTGAGCACCGCAAGATTGTATTCCATGATCGAAAGATATGTCTCTCCCGCCGCGATCCGTTCCGCATTGACCGCTTGCATGGAATCGAGCTTCAGAAGCTTTTGATTCTTTGTCGAAGTGTTTTTGATGATCGTCTCCGCGATTCGTCCGTCGGACGTTTCAATCTGCAAAACGGCATGCAGCCCGAGCTCATCAACCTTTCGCGCAAGAAACGTGATCGTTTCGAAGCTCGCTTCCGTTTCCGCGGAGCATCCTAAAAACGCCGCATAATACGAAATTCCGTAATCATCTGTCAGATATCGGAACGGGAATCGGTCTCCGAACACCAAGGTGCGCACCGGCGCGGCGTCCGCTGCGTCGCGATATGCGGTATCCAGCGCGTTGAGCTTTGCCAGATAATCCGCAGCATTTTTCCGATATCCGTCGGCTTGCATCGGATCGAGCCGGGTAAGCGCATTCGCAATCGCTTCGGTGATTGCCGCAGCGTTTTGGATTGAGAGCCAAACATGTTCGTCGTATTCCGGCTCTTCCTCCTCTTCGTCCGTCTCGGGTTCCATGCCTTCCATCAGCTCCTCTTCCTTTGCCGCGTCGCCGAGAACCTCCATCAGGTTCAGCACGATGCGATTCGGATTGGACACTTGATTTAGCGCATCCTCCACCCATTGATCGGATGTTCCGCCGACATACACGAACAGGTCGCACGCCGCAATCGACGCGATATCCGCAACCGTCGGCTGAAAGCTGTGCAAATCGACACCGTTGCTCAGCAGCAGCGAAAGATCTGCGTCGGAAGAGTTGGTGCCGAGCACATTCTTTGTCCAGTCATAGATCGGAAAAATCGTAGTAACGATTTTCAAGGAATCCGATTCCGGCTTCACGGCCGCATTCGACCGGCACCCGATCGCGCCGAACAGCAGCAATGCCGTCAGCAGAAAAACAAGCATCCGTTTCATTTCGATTCCTCCCGATCCTCGGCTTCGCTGGCCGCGCAGTCCTCACAGACGCCGTAAAACACAGTTCGAAGCGGATTCAGACGAAAGCCGTGGTGCTCCATCAGATGATTCCCGATCGCGGACAGTTCTTCGCAATGCAGATGGATCAGCTTCCCGCACCGTTCGCACTTGCAGTGAAAGCAAGCTTCGCCGCTGTGATGGATGTTTCCTCCGACGTATTCAAAGCACGCCGGACTTGCTGTATCGATGATATACTTCTGCAAAACGCCTTCGTCGACCAATCCTTCGAGCTGCCGATACACCGTCGCCTGCCCGATCGAGGTTCCGCAGCGCTTGAAGTGTTCACAAACGTCTCCCGCCGTGATATGCGTTTTCGGAACGCTCTCGAGATATTCGATCAGGATGTCTCTCTGTTTCGTTTTGTACTTCGTCTTATTGTTCATAATTCGCCCCAATTTGAGAATTATTCTCAATTATAACGTCCTTCGATTCATCTGTCAAGCAGAATTTGAGAATTGTTCTCAAAAAAAGAAAGCCCCAAAGCGAGGCTGTTCTATGCAATGCCTTCAGGATTCGGAATCGGGTAGAAGTTCAATAACGTTCAGCTCATGCGGATTTCGGATGCGCGGCCAGATCACCGTATCACCGAGTCCGCGGGAAACGAACATCCGGGTCCCTTCGGCTTCATACAGGCCGCTCGTGTAGCGCGGGAACATTCCCTGCTGCGGAGCGTAGATCGCCCTTTGTCCGATCCGAACCTGCCCGCCATGGGCATGACCGCAAAGGATCAGATCCGCGCCGACGCCTGCGTAGGTCGAAAACAGCTCCGGACGGTGGCACAGAACCAGGTTGAACCGTTCCGGATCGATCATTGCACGCAGTGTGTCCCGCTCGGCGCGCTGCCGAAGCCCGATCACATTCAATCCGAGCAGCGCAGTCCTTTCGTCCCGCAGCACCGCTGCTCCCCGGCGTTCCGTCTCCGATAGATACTGTTCTCCGATCTCGCCCAGTGCAACCTCATGGTTTCCTTCAACGACATAGACCGGCGCGATCTTGACCGCAGCTTCAATCAGGGCAAATGCGTTGCGGCAAGCTTTGGGCTTTTTTCGGTTAAACAAATCCCCGGTCACCGCGATCCAATCGGGCGACTGCGCTTGAATGGCATCCCGCAACCCTATCTGTGCTTCACCGTACAGCGCATCGTGCAGATCGGAAATCTGCACGATCTTGATCGGAGATGCAATTTTGTTTGAACGCACTGTAATCTGCGTTGTTTCAAACATCTGTTTCATTCGGTCTCCATTGAAAACGGTCGAGGTCCACCGTCCCGTCCGGTCGGAATCCCACGCCGTCCTCGCGCAGCAATTGTTCCTGAACCTGCAGTCCGCCGAACGCAAACGCAGGCGCAAGCCCGCCGTTGCGATTCACAACCCGATAGCACGGAATCCCCTCGGGATCGGGATTCACATGCAATGCGTAACCGACGACGCGCGACCACCTCGGATTTCCCGCAAGCCGGGCAATCTGCCCATAGGTTGCAACCGTTCCCCGCGGGATTCGCTTCACAACGGCATAAATTCTCGAAAACGCAGTATCGTTCGATTCCATTCTTACAGCAATTCCTTCAACGCTTCCAGATCTTCCTCCCGTGTCGACCAACTCGTCGCGAACCGCACCACGGTGTGCGTCTTATCAAACGGTTCCCATTCGGAGAACCGGATCGATTCGGAGAGCAACCGCATCTGCTCATTCTCCAAAATCACAAACTGCTGATTCGTGTCGGTTTCCAGAAAGAAGCGATATCCTTTCTCCTTCAGAATCGTTTTCAATCGTTCTGCTGCGTCAATTCCATGCTTGCCGAGCGAAAGATACAGGTCCTCCGTAAACAGCGCATCAAACTGCGCGCCGATCAGCCGTCCCTTTGCCAGCATCGCGCCGTGTTTCTTCACATGATTTGCAAAGTGCTTCGGCATCGTACCGTTCGGAAAAACAACCGCCTCCCCGCAAAGCGCGCCGACTTTCGTTCCCCCGATATAGAATACGTCGCACAGGGCGGCAATATCCGCGATCCCGACATCCGTCGTTCGGCTCATCAGCCCGTAACCGAGCCTTGCGCCGTCCAGGAACAAACGCATTCCGAACCGGTCCGAAACCGCGGCAATCGCTTCAAGCTCTGCCTTTGTATAGAGGGTTCCGTACTCCGTCGGATGTGAAAGATAGACCGCGCCCGGGAACACCATATGTTCATGTGCCTCATCCGCATAGAACCGTTCAACAAACGCTTCAAGCTCTCCGGCATCGATTTTCCCCGCATGTGATGGGAGCGTCAGCGTTTTGATGCCCGCGTATTCGGGCGCGCCGGCTTCATGCACATGAATGTGTCCGCTCTCTGCGCACACCGCCCCTTCAAACGGCTCCAAGATCGCCGACAGGACCACGACATTCGTCTGCGTTCCGCCTGCAAGGAAATATACATCCGCGTTCGGCGTGCCGCAAAACGCGCGGATCTTCTCCGCAGCCGAACGGGAATAGACATCCATTCCGTAACCGGCTTCAGGCGTCTCATTCGTTTCCGCCAATTTTTGCAGCAAGGCGGGATGTGCTCCGTTGTTGTAATCGCATTCAAACGCAAGCATGTTCATTCCTCCGTCATCTCCAGGTAAAAGCTCATCGGGCGGAACCCGTCATTGCAGGATAGCAGCGCCGCATTCGGATTCTGCATCCATCCGTCAAAAAAGTTTCCCTCCCCCATCAGCAGCTTTTCGCAAAACGGCTGCAGCGTTTCCCATGCGCTGTCACACAATCCCTCCGGTTTGCGGCACACTGTTATCCGGAACACGGTCCCCACCGGAACCTCGCACTGCAGCTCGAGCGGTTGTTCCAATCGTTCCATCAGATCCTTGTATTCTGTTTGCCTGAGGGCAGTGATTGTCACCGTTCGCATCTCATCCGTTCTCCGGCAGCAGGTTTTGGCGCAGTTTGAAAAGGATTGCGTCAGGGTCAAATGTTCCGTCGATTTCGACATAGGGAATTCCGTACTCGATGCAGTCCTCCAAAAACCCTTTGCTGCACGCAATCAGCCGCTCCATATCGGGGCGGTCGTCGATCCGCTGCTCGATCACATTTGCGTAATCCCGGACCGTATCAAAGTTCGCCCGTAGGTAGGCTTCGCTCATCACCAAAAAGACGCATCGGATCTTTTCGAGATACGATGGTTCAAAGCTGTCGCGCCAGTTTTCCGGGATATAGCATCCCTCCACGATCAGGTTCTGTCCGTTCTCAACGGCCGTCTTGATCAGTTCCGCCGCAAACGGCCAAAGAAAGTACCGCATCTCCACGTCATCCTCCACCGTCAGATCGGTTCGACCGGTCCGGATGAATGCCATTTTCAGATGGTCCAGCGAAAGATAAGGATAGTGCAGTTCCTCCATGAGCTTTTGGGCAAAGAAAGTTTTTCCGACGTGGCTGCTGCCACCGATCAACAGGATCATACCGTCTCCTCAATCCGAAACATCGACATCCGCCGTGATCTGAACCGTCCAGTCCGGATACATTGCGCCGATCTCGGCATACAGTTCCTGAAGGCCCTCGCTGTGGTTCACATCAAAGCTCATGACCACATCGAACCGCATAAGCTTCTGCTCCATGTCCACATAGAATCCATGCATCTGCAGCGCCCAGTCATGCGACATCACCTGTTTATGCACCGTGTTCCGGATCCGTGCGCTCTCATTGTTCGCCGTATTGTATGAGTAGACGCCGACACCGGTCAGAATCACACCCGTTTCCAGATAAACGCGCTCCTGCAGCGTTCTCGACAGGCGATCGACCTCCTCCACCGTCATCGTATCGGGCAGTTCCAGATGCACCGACCCATAGTTCCGATCGGGGCCATAGTTATACAGTATCAGGTCATATGCGCCGAGCACCTCGTCCGCATCGTTCAGAATGGACTTGATCTTTGTTGTCAGTTCGGGATCCGCACGTTTGCCGACGATGTCATTCAACGTTTCCATCAGCATCTCAACGCCGGATTTGATGATCATAATGGAAATCAAAACGCCGACATATGCTTCAAGAGAGAATCCCGTCAGCAGGAAGATGATCGCCGAAGCGAGCACAGAGCCGGACAGAATCGCGTCAAAGAGCGCATCCGAGCCCGATGCGATCAACGAGCCGGAATTGACCTTCTTACCCTGGGCTTTGACAAACGTACCGAGCAGGAGCTTGACGACGATCGCCCCGCCGAGAATGATCAGCGATGTAATCGAATAGTCCGCCGGTTCGGGTGTAATAATCTTTTTCACCGATTCGATCAGCGCGGTCAGACCCGCATATAAAACGATCGCGGCAACGATCATCGCGCTGATATATTCGGTTCGCCCGTGACCGAGCGGATGCTCTTTATCCGGCTTTCGATTGGCAAGCTTCGCCCCGATAATCGTAATGACCGAGGACAGCGCGTCGGAAAGGTTGTTCACCGCATCGAGCAATATTGCAATCGAATTGGATAAGAGACCGATAACCGCCTTAAACGCAACCAGCACCAGATTCGCGCCGATTCCGATCAGACTGGTCCGGACAATGATTTTATTCCGCCGATCGGCAGCGGGCTGCAATGTTTCTTTTTGATTGGTTTCCATAGATGCACCTCAATTCTCTTCCGGAAGAATATACCATCCTTTTTTCCTTGAGAGGATGGTCCTATCATAGCAAAAAAGCGTACCCGTTTCAAGAGGAACAGCAAAAAAGAGATCGCTGCCGTCAAAAGCAGCGATCCATTCATGTACGGTTATTGTCGTGTCGCGCGGAGCAGGGTTTCCCATTCCTTCACGATCGAACGGTCCTCGAAATAGTTGATCCGCATCGCTTTGCGGACGCGTGCCAGAGTTTCATTCGTGACCTCGTTCGCCCTTCGCGTTCCCTCGCGGAGAATATCGTACACCGCGTCGATATCCTGTTCCCAAGCCGCCCGCCGTTCGCGAATCGGCGCGAGCGTTTCCTCGAGTACGTTGATCAGGAACTTCTTGCAGGTTCCGTCCCCAAGACCACCGCGGCGATAATGGGCTTTCATCTCCTCGAGGTTTGCGTATTCGGGAGCAAACATGGCAAAATGCCGGTCCTCGCACAACGCGTCCAGATACGTGAATACAACGTTTCCTTCCGTATGCCCCGGATCGCTGATCTGCAAATGCGTCGGGTCGGTGAACATCTTGCCGTTGACCTGCTTTTTGATCGTTTTTGCGTCGTCGCTAAGGTAGATGCAGTTTCCGAGGGATTTGCTCATCTTTGCCTTTCCGTCCACGCCCGGCAGCCGCCGCTGTGTTTCATTTTCGGGAATCATCGCCTTCGGAAGAACAAGTGTTTCCCCGTAGATCTTATTGAATTTTTCTACGATCTCCCGCGTCTGTTCGATCATCGGAAGCTGATCCTCGCCGACCGGAACGACCGTCGCATTGAACGCAGTGATATCCGCCGCCTGTGAAACCGGGTAGGTGAAAAACCCGGTGGGCAGACCTTCATCCGCAAAGCCGCGCATCTGAATCTCCGCCTTAACGGTGGGATTGCGCGAAAGGCGTGCCGTCGTGACGAGGTTCAGATAATAGAACGTCAAAGCATGGAGCGCCGGAAGCGCGGACTGGATACAGATGGTCGAAACATTCGGATCGATTCCGACCGACAGATAGTCGAGAACCACATTTACGATATTCTCGCGGATTTTCGCCGGATGATCGGCGTTGTCCGTCAGTGCCTGATCATCCGCGATCAGAATATTGATTTCATCGAACGCGCCGGAATTTTGCAGTTCGACGCGGCGCTTCAATGAGCCGACATAATGGCCGAGATGCAGTTTTCCGGTCGGCCGATCCCCCGTTAAAATGATATTCTTTCCCATGTTCCCCTCTTCGCTATAAAAAAATGACATAGTGAGCAAGCCGTAAGCCGAGTTCTGTCTAAGGACGATCATCTATCTAGACGATACGTTGCCGTACCGTTCATGCGATTACAAAGAGCGCAGCGGGCCGCTGTTCAATACTCCCAATTCAATCTTGCACCGAGTGGGGTTTACAGGATCGGTATGTCGCCATGCCGTCGGTGAGCTCTTACCTCGCCTTTCCATCCTTACCTGCCGTTTGGCAGGCGGTTTCTTTCTGTTGCACTTTCCTTGAAGTCGCCTTCACCGGGTGTTACCCGGCACCCTGCCCTGTGGTGCTCGGACTTTCCTCATCTCCTTACGGAGCCGCGATCGTCTGTCTTACTCACTATGTCAAAGGTCAATCCTGATCAATATACAGCAATCTTCCGCAGTTCTCACACTCGATCACCGCGCCGTCCCCCAACAGCCGGGACAGTGCAAGCGTCGGGAGACCGACGTTGCAGCCGCTGCACTTGGCTTCCTTCACGGGCACGACCGGCGTCCCGTGGTGCATTCGCGCACGCTTGTACCGTGCCATCAGCTTCGGATCCACGTCCCGCTCCTTCCGAAGCATTTCGGTATCGAGCGCGTCCAGTTCCTTTTGTGCGTCGTCCTTCTCCCGATTGCAGATCTCGCGGAGCTGATCGTATTCCTTCTTCGCCTTGCTCCCGATCTGACGTGTCTTCTGAAATTCAGCGATCTGCTGTTCGAGCGAAGCAAACGTTTGCTTGAGCTCCTTCTCCATCGTCGAAAGCTCTTTGTTCAGCTTCTCGATATCCTGACGGAATTCGGTCATTTCCTCCGCCGTCGTCTCCTCGTCGTTTTCGAGAATCTGCAGTTCGGACGTTTCGAGCTCCAGACGCTTGGCGGTCGCCTGATACTGCTGATTGATTCGTTTTTCGACCGCCGTGACCGCCTCCAGATCATCGGTCAGTTTCTTCAGCGTCGCCTGCTGCGTCTTCAGCAGCTTCGATAATTTGTTCAGCCGAACGCGTGCATCCGTCGTGCGAAGCCCGTTTTCAACCTGCTGTTTTTCCAGGTCCACATCCTGATACGCCAAAAGTGCAATTGGTTTCGACATCTCGTATCCTCCTATCGGGTCTGCCATGGAGCCTTCTCCATGCGTGTTTCATAATATTTTACACCATTTTCTTCGTTCTGTAAACGGGAAATCCATTTTTTCAGCACAACGGATTCCGTCTGATAATGCCCTGCCTCGATCAAAGTCAGTCCGAGCATGTTCGCCGCGATTGCTTCATGGTGCTTCATCTCACCTGTCACGAAAACATCGCAGCCCATCCGGACCGCATCCGGATAGAGATCACCGCCCGCGCCGCCGCAAAGGCCGACGCGTTGGACAAGCCGATCCGAATCGCCCGCATACCGCACGGTTATCTTCAGCGCTTTGCTGCATACATCCGCAAACGCTCCGAGCTGCATCGCGGTCTCCAGCATGCCGACGCGTCCCATTCCATCCGCCGAAAGCGGCTCACAATGCTTGACGCCGAGCGTTTCCGCCAAAGCGTCGTTCACACCGCCGAGGCAGATGTCCAGATTGGTATGCGCAGCATAAAGTCCGATGCCGTTTTGGATCAGTCGGTAGGCGGCCGCCGTCTCCGGATCGTCGGGCAGAATTCGCTTGATTCCGTGAAAGAACAGCGGATGATGGACCAGCACCAGATCGGAGCCGCACCGAACCGCCTCTTCCGCTACCGGAAGCGTACAATCCAGCGCAACCAAAACGGTTCGGATTTCCCGCTCCGTTCCGATCAGAAGCCCTACGTTGTCGTACTCCATCGCCAGTTCCGGCGGAGCGATGCGATCCAGCATCGCAACAAACGCTTTTTCTTTCATAGCTCTGCATCCCTTCTCAAATCCCGAATCGATTCCAGCGCGGCAAGTTTCTGCAAAAGCGGTGCTTCCCCGGCCGACCCCTTCGCCGCCGACAACCGCGTTTGAACGAGCGCGATCCGGTGCAGGAGCAGCTTCGAAAACAGGGGATCGTTCCGTTCCCACGCAACAAATCCCATCTCAAAAAAATCATGCGGCCAGCCATGCGGCAATCGCTGCAGCTCCGTTCCCGGTTCCACGCGCATCAGTTCATACAGGCGCGCGCCTTCCTGCACGATCCGTTCCTCCGTCACGCGGTAATGGGCGCGATACAAATATTCACGAAGATCCGCCTGCGCACGCATCGGTTGGAGCACGGCCGTCTTTGCGCCCATCAACGGAACCGGAGAGGCAGAAAGGATCCTCGCCATCAGGGTTCCGCCCATGCCGAGGATCGCAAGCGCGTCACACTCTCCCTCGCGAAGAACGGACAGCCCATCCCCCGCGCGAAAAGAAACGCGATCCTGCAGCCCGATATACCCGATCAACTGCCGCGCCTTCCGAAGCGATTCTTCGCTGAGGTCCGACGCGACGACGAATTCGCAGTCGGCCCGCTGCAAAAGAGCAGCCGTAAGCCGCCCGTGATCACATCCGATATCCGCGACGCGCCGGCTGCCGCTCAGCAATTCGAGCGCGGCCTCGGTGCGCGGCGTAAGATGCACATATCGCTGCGTCATAGCCGGATCGGTTTGAGCGGCGTTACGCGGTCGATCGACCCGCCGCCGAGGCAGACTTCGCCGTCATAAAATACAACCCATTGCCCGGGCGTTACCGCACGCTGCGGCCGATCAAAGACGACCGATGCGCCACCGGTTTTTGTCAACGTAACCGAAACTGCCTGATCCGGTTGCCGATAGCGAAACTTGGCTGTGCAGCGGAAGGTCTCTCCGGGCGCTTTTCCCGCAACCCAATTGACCTTGTCCGAAACGAGATCGGTCGAGTACAACTCTTCATGCTCCCCCTGCTGAACAATCAGCAGATTGCGTTTCAAATCCTTTCCGATCACGAACCAGCTCTCGCCCGTGCCTTCGCTTCTGCCGCCGATGCCAAGACCCCGCCGCTGCCCGAGCGTATAGTACATCAATCCGTCGTGCGTGCCGATGCGCTTGCCGTGCTCGTCCACAATATCGCCCTTCTGGGCCGGCAAGAACTGCATCAAAAACTGTTTGAAATTCCGTTCCCCGATGAAGCAGATGCCCGTGCTGTCCTTTTTTGCGGCATTTGAAAACTGCTGTTCCCGGGCGATCCGCCGGACATCGCTTTTTTGCAGCGTGCCGACCGGAAATACGACGCGGGAGAGCTGCTCCGGCTTGAGCCCCGCCAAAAAATACGTCTGATCCTTGTTGGCGTCAAGCCCGCGCAGCAGCCGCTTTTGTTCATCCAGTCTGCAATAGTGTCCGGTCGCAAGCGCAGAGGCTCCGCTCTTCAAGGCAAAATCCAGGAACGCTTTGAACTTGATCTCGCAGTTGCAGAGAACATCCGGATTCGGGGTACGCCCTTTGCGATATTCCTCCAAAAAATAGGAAAAGACGCGATCCCGATATTCCTCGGCAAAGTTCACCGTATAATACGGAATGCCGATCGTATCGCAAACGCTGCGGACGTCCGCATAATCCTGCGTTGCGGTGCAAACGCCGTCCTCGTCATCCTCTTCCCAATTTTTCATGAACACGCCAACAACGCTGCGCCCTTCCTGCTTCAGAAGATACGCAGCGACCGCGCTGTCCACCCCGCCGGACATTCCGACAACAACGTGTCCCTCGTTCATGTTGCCTTATGCAATCTCCTTGACCGAAAAGCCTGCTTTTTGGATCGCGTTCTTAAGTGCTTCGGTATCCGCAAAATCCGCAATCTCGGCAGAGCCGATCTCAACGTTCTTCACATCCGCGCCGATCTCCTTCAGAGCGGCCGTAACCTTTGCCACACAATGCATGCAGCCCATACCTTCGATTTTCAATACCATAAAAGAAGCACCTCCTTTGTGCTGATACCAGTATAACACAAAGGAGGCTGATTTCAAGTATTCCCTTCGGAATTTTACGGATCAGTTTCCGCAATTCCCCGTGAAGCCAAAGCGATTGCCGCCATTGCAGCCGCAGTTTCCGCCGCAATACTTCGAAAGAAGCATCAGCCAGATCAGCGTGTCACAGGAAGTACCGTTCTCGTTGTCGCCGAGGAGCAGCAGCAGAATCAGGATCCAGGTCAAGTTCGAACCACCGAAATTCATTCGTGTTTCCTCCGTATTTTGATATTCCGATGCAGGCGCATCGTTACTATATCATACGCACCCGGAGGAAAAACTGTTCCGTCAGCGGTTAAACACGCCGAAGAACTTCGCAAGCGGAGCCAATACTTCGTTGAACTGCTGGATGCTCTCGTTCAACGTCTTGATGTCGACGTCCGCCAGATTCTTCATCGCGATATCAGCGTTCTCAATTACGGACTGCAGCCCGTCGAGGCTGCCGCTCAAGGTCTCAATCATTTCCGACGCAGAGGCCGCAAGGGTCTGATACGCCTCATCGAGCGCGGCAAAATCCACCTCTCCGAGGTTTTCCGCTACCACGTCGATCTTTTCGGCTGTTTCGGTCAGGGTTGCGGAGATCGTTTCGATCTGCGTCTTCAAAAAGCCCATTCCGATCAGCAGCGCAACGAGCGCGATCAAAGCAATCGCGATGCCGCCAACGCCCATCCAGAGCCGGATCCGGGAACAGCGTAGCTGCTTCTTCTCGGTGTCCAAGATTTTCTGCAGCAGTTCAGCGGTCGGCTGTGTCGTTTGCAACGTATTGGTTTCCATGCCCCGTACCTCCAAATTGATTTATCGCAAGATCGTACAGACCTTTTTGAGCTCCGCGACTTTCTTGTCCGGCAGCGGCCGCACCATGTACTTTTCCGGATGCAAACACTCGTTTGCGCGTACGAAGAACGTAGCGTCGTCGACCTCCGGGAACAGCACGCCGTTTCGCTTCTGCAGCGTTTCCATGGCGGTCTTCACGGTCGGATGCACTTCGATATACATCCGGCGAATCTTGCTGCCCTTCAAAATCTGCAGCGTCTGCTTGCGCAGCCGGTTGAACACGGTATACGGCGACAGCACCTTCGCTTCGCCGTCGCAGCAGGGGCAGGTCACTTTCAGCGTGTCCCCGATGCTGCGCCCGGTCTTCTTTCGGGTCAGCTCCACGAGTCCCAGATGTGTGAACCCGAACACGTGTGAGTGCGTATGATCGGCGCGCATCACGTTCTTGAGTGTCTGCAAAACGAGCTGCCGGTCGGATTCCTTCTCCATATCGATAAAGTCGATGATGACGATACCGCCGATGTCCCGAAGCCGGAGCTGCAGCGCAATCTCCGTTGCGGCTTCGATGTTGGTTGCCGTGATCGTTTTTTCGAGATTGTCCTTCCCGACGAACCGTCCTGTATTCACATCGATCACGGTCAACGCCTCGGCGCGGTCGATGATCAGATATCCGCCGCTTTTGAGCCAGACCTTGCGGGCAAGCGCGCGATCGATTTTGCTCTCGGTCTCGTACCGTTCAAACAGCGCCTCGCTGTCCTTAAACAGAATGCGCGGCTTGAGCTTCGGCGCCATCACGTCCGCAATCTCACGGATCTTCTCATACGCAGCCGTGTCGTTTACGAACACGCGATCGACGTCCTTCATTAAGAGATCGCGCACCGTGCGGAACAGCAGGCTCTGTTCCTCGTGCAGGAGCTTCGGCGCTTTCCCCTTCTTGGACCGTTCGAGAATATCGGCATAGAGCTTTTGCAGGCTTTCGATCTCCTCCGCAAACGCTTCCTTCGTCCTGCCGGCAGAGGCGGTCCGAACGATGATGCCGACGTCCTTCGGCTTCAATTCCTTGATGATCTTGCGAAGGCGAAGCCGCTCTTCCTCGCGCTCGATCCTGCGCGAAACGCCGATATAATCGACCGTCGGCATGAGAACGAGCGACCGTCCCGCAAGCGTCAGATGCGTGGTAACGCGCGCGCCTTTCGTTCCGATCGGATCCTTCGCTACCTGAACAAGCACATGCTGTCCCGGTTTTAGCATATCGCCGATCTTGCGCGTTTCGGGGATCTTCTCCTCCAGTTCGTCGTATGCGTCCCCGGGGGTGAACACGTCGCCCGCGTACAGAAACGCATTGCGTTCCAAACCGATGTCCACAAACGCCGCCTGCATTCCGGGAAGAACGTTCTGCACCTTGCCGAGATAGATGTTGCCGACAAGTCGCTCGCTTCCCTCCTGCTCGACGTACAGCTCCACCGGATCGCCGTCCTCCACGACGGCGACTCGCGTGTTGAACGCATTGGCGTCCACCAGTATTTCCTTATTCATTTTTCAAAAACCTTTCTCTTATGAGAGGTGCGGCAAACGGTCGGAACCCGTAAAATACAGAGCGTTCCGATGCACCGACGCAAAGCCCGACACGCCGATGCGTTCCAGCAGCGCATGCAAAAACGTTTCCACGCGCAGTCCGCCAGCGACCGTCAGACTTCCGAGCAGTTCGATCCGCACGGGATCCTCCGAACCGTCCAACACAAATGCCTCTATGATTTCGGGACGAATGTCCGTGGGCTTAACCCCACTCTTTGTTTTTTTCTGCACAATAATTTCTTTGCTCTCCAGCAAGTCGGAAAGCGCTTGTTCCACGCGCGCACGCGCCACCGGTTCCTCCGGATGCAGCGTAATCGTGTAACGCGCAGAGCAGAGCATTTTGGACAGGGTATCGATCGAAGCATCCGCAACAAACGCCGTAACGAACCGCATCCCGTTCGGCACGGCGGCGTTCGCGCGATCCATCCATTCGGCAGGATCCATCTCCTGCGCCATCTCTACTTCCACCCATTCCCCGTCGCTCGAAAATCCCGTTGCAAGCGCGGTCGCAAACGAGAGTTTCGGATGCGGATTGTATCCGTTTGTATACGCGAGCGGCAGATTGGCCCGCCGGAACGCGCGCTGCAGCGTTCGCTGCACATCGAGATGCGATGTGAAGGAAATTCCCTTATCTTTTTGAAATGCGGCAATAATTCTCACACTGTTCACCAAAGCAGCCGTTGCATCCCTGACGGCAGTCCTTCGTTGTCTTCGCTTCCTCGGCGCGTTTCCATTCGCGTCTGAGATACGATTCGGTTACGAGCGCATCCACGACCGACCAGGGCAGCGGTTCGCCGATCTCTCGCTCCCGATAGGCGTACTCGTCCTTGGTCAATCCGTTCTTTTCGAACGCGGCATCCCATGCATCCGGCTTGAAATGTTCCGCCCACGAATCGAACCGGCATCCGTTGCGATACGCGTCGATCAGCACGTTGACAAGTCTTCTGTCCCCGCGGGAGAAGACCGCTTCCAAAACGCTCAGGACCGAAGGATGGCAATGCAGTTCGGCGCCCCGCACACCTTTCATTGCGTTCTTCAATACCTGCTGCTTGCGGCGAATCTCCTCAAGCGTGCTTTGCGCGCTCCATTGGAATGCCGTCCACGGTTTTGGCACAAACGTTGATGCGCTGACCGTGAGGCGGTATCCGGCGCCGCGCTTTTCTTTCGGTATCGAGTAGTAGCAGCGGCTCACTTTCCGCGCAAGGTCCGCGATGCCCTCGATATCCTCATCGGTCTCGGTCGGAAGGCCGATCATGAAGTACAGCTTCACCCCGCACCAGCCCGCTTCAAACGCATCGGTCACGGCGCGCAGCAAGTCCTCCTCCGTTACGTTCTTGTTGATGACGTCCCGCATACGCTGTGTTCCGGCCTCCGGCGCGAAGGTCAATCCGCCCTTCCGGATCGACTGCATTTTCTCAAGCTCCTGTCTCAGATCGGAGTCGATGCGAAGCGAAGGCAGCGAAACCGAAACGCGCTGCTCGGTCATCTCATCAATGATACGCGGAAGCAGCGTCCGAAGTTCGGAATAGTCGCCGGTCGAAAGGGAAAGAAGCGACACCTCGTCATATCCGGTGCAGGCTACCAGCTCGTGCGCCTGTCTTAAGAGGGTCTCCTCCGAACGCTCCCGAACAGGACGATAGATGTAGCCTGCCTGGCAGAACCGACAGCCGCGCGTACAGCCGCGCATGACCTCAATCGCCACGCGGTCGTGGACGATGCTCATATTCGGAACCACCTGTTTGCCGACGTACGGCGCATGCTCCAGATCCCGCAGCACGCGGCGTTTGACGCGCTCCGGGGCCTCCGGCTCGGTCGGACGAATGGAACGAAACCGACCGGCTTCATCCGTCTCAACCTGATAGAACGCAGGGATGTAAACGCCCTCGATCGATGCAAGCCGCTTCAGCGTTTCCCGCTTTGTGAGCCCTTCCCGCTTTGCTTTCCGCGCAGCCTCGATCACCTCGTTGTTCATCTCTTCCCCGTCGCCGATGCAGATGACGTCAAACAGTTCCGCCACCGGCTCGGGATTGACGGTGCAAGGGCCGCCCGCAAGAAGGATCGGATCGGATTCACTGCGCTCACCGGCGCGGAACGGAATTCCGGACAGATCGAGCATGGTCAGGATGTTCGTGTAACACATCTCGTACAAAAGCGAAAAGCCGACCATATCAAACGCTTTCAGCGGGGATTTGGTTTCCATTGTGAACAGCGGCTCACCCATGTTTCTCAACGCGGCTTCCATATCCGTCCAAGGCGCATAGCAGCGTTCGCAGTACACCCCGTCGAGCAGATTGATCGTATGATACAGAATCCGGCTGCCCATGTGCGACATCCCGATTTCATACACATCCGGGAAGCACAGCGCAAAGCGGTAGTCGTATTCCGTCTTCTCGATCATATTCCACTCGTGACCGATGTAGCGCGCAGGTTTTTCGACCTGCAACAACAGTTTTTCCAAAGTTACCGAATCCAAACCGTTTTCCTCTCACAGCGCAAGTTGTTTGCGTTCCATACTCCATATCAGTATAACACGCTTTTCCGATTCGGTCAATTCCGTGACGAAAATTCAACATTGCGGTAAAAAGTTTTGTTCGGATATTGCTTTTCGGTATGGAATTTGGTACGATCTTGCCATGATCCGATTGATGCGCAAAACAGAATTCCGGCGGCTGCTTCTGCTCCTGCTTGCGGCATTTCTTCTGATTGGATGCAATGCACCCGCAACCGAGGAAGAATCGTCCCAGAGCGGCGGGCTGTCTTTGGACGTGTTTGCCGTCGGCAAAGCGGACGCAATGCTGCTGCGCGTGGACGGGCATGCCGTTCTGATCGATACTGGGGAAAACGGCGACGGCGACGAGCTTGCCGATTGGCTGACGGAGCGCGGCGTGGAGCGGCTCGACCTGATGATCCTTACGCATCACGACAAGGACCACATCGGTGGTGCGGACGCGATTTTGGAACGGTTTCCGGTCGATGCCGTGCGAATGCCGGCGTATGAAAGCACGTCCAAGCAGTATCAGCAGCTTGCCAAAGCGCTTACGGCAACGGATACGATCGTTTACCGGATGGACGCCGACGCAACGTTCTCGCTCGGCGGCGCGGATTTTATCATCTGGGTCTCCACTGTCCCTTACGACGGGAAGAACGACAACGAGCAATCGCTCGTGACCAAGGTCGTCTATGGCGGCAAAACGTATCTGTTGATGGGAGACGCAGAAGAAGCGTGGCTCAAGGCGCTCTGCTTCAGCTCCAAGAACCTCACTTGCGACATTTTGAAGGTTCCGCATCACGGCGTTTATGACGACAGCCTCTTTGCGCTCTTGACGCTGACGATGCCCTCCACGGCGATCATCACCGATTCGGAAAAGAATCCCGCCGATGCGCGAACCCTTTCGCTCCTAAACGATTTCGGCGTGCAGACGTTCCGCACTGCGAAAGGCAGCATCCTGATTACTCAGCGCAGCGCGGCGTTTTCCGCATCCTATACCGATTGACAGCCATCCGGCAACAGAAAGGACATTATGGCAACCGACGGACTTTCCCTCTATGCCACCGTCTGTGAATTGCAGACGCTCGTCGATGCGAGAATCGATAAAGTGCAGCAGCCCGATAAGGATCTGCTGCTTTTGCATTTGCACGGCGGAAGCTGCGGGCGGGTCAAGCTCCTGCTCAACATTCATAACGAAAACGGTCGGATTCAACGGACCGAGCAATCGTTTGAAAACCCCGATGTTGCGCCGGCCTTCTGTATGCTGCTGCGGAAACATCTGATCGGCTGCCGCGTCGCTGCGATCGAACAGCCCGGGATGGATCGCGTTGCGGTGCTGCATCTGTACGGCAAAAACGAACTGATGGACGCGGTACGCCTGCGGCTTGTGATTGAGCTGATGGGTAAGCACGGCAATCTCTTTCTGCTGGACGAGACCGGGAAAATCCTGGATTGTATGCGTCATTTCGGTCCCGGTGAGGACGCGCTGCGTATCTGCCTGCCGAACTGTACCTATGTGGATCCTCCGAAGCAAGAACGGCTGCATCCGTTTGCCGTGTCCGAGCAGCAGCTTTCTTCGCTTGCGCAAAACCGGGCTCCGAAGCTTTGGATGGGGGACGCGCTTCTCGGCATCTCGCGGCTCTGTGCCCAACAGATCTGCTCCGATGAGACGCCGCCCGATCGTATTGCATCGGAATGTTATCATGTTCTGAACGAATTGAAAGAACAGCGTTTTGTACCGTCGGTCCTACTGGGACGCGGGGTGCTGCCGTTTGTTCCGAAAAACGCTGTGTCGATTCCGTTTCCTACGATGTGCGAAGCGCAGGACGCGTTTTACCGCATGCGCGATGAGCAAGCGATCCTGACGAAGCGGCGCACATCCCTCCGGAGCGTGATCGATCATGCGCAGAAGCGGGCGCAAAAAAAGCTCGAAGCGTTTGTCCTGCAAACGACAAACGAGGAATCGACCGAGCGTGACCGAATTTATGGGGAGCTGCTGATTGCCAACCTCGGTTCGCTGCAGGGAACGCCAAGCGCGGCTGTCGTAATGGATTACTATGCCGATCCGCCCGCCTTGGTCAGCGTGCCGCTCGATCCGAAGTATTCGGTCCAGCAGAATGCGCAGCGCTATTTCAAGCGATACCGGAAAGCCAAAGCCGCTCGCGCCTATGCCGCCTCGCAGATTGATGCGCTGACCGAAGAATCGACCTATCTCGAAGGGCTGATGCTCTCCTTGGAGCAATGCACAACCGGGGAGGAATTGGATGAGCTCAAATCGGAGCTCGTCGGGGAAGGCTATCTCAAGCCGGACGGGCAGCGGCGCATCAAGCCGCAGCAAAAGCGTTCCCGTCCGCTCGTATATCGTGCGCCGGACGGAACGGTGATTCGCGTCGGAAAGAACAATCTGCAGAACGAACAGCTCCTGCGGAGCGAACCACCGGATGTGATCTGGCTGCACGCAAAGGATCGCGCGGCAAGCCATGTCTATCTGGAGTCGACCGATCCCTCGCCCGAGACGCTTCGCCTCGCGGCCGAAATTGCCGCCCTGCACAGCAAGTCCTCCGGGTCTTCGCAGGTGCCTGTGGATTACACGCTGCACCGGCATGTAAAAAAGCCTTCGGGGGCGCGGCCGGGTTATGTCAATTATTTCCATCAACATACGATTTATGTCACGCCCGATGCAAAGACGCTCAACGGCTTTCTGGCGGACAGAACGGAGGATGTATGAAACTGCTGCTTGCTACGAATAATGCTCATAAGGTACAGGAATTGAAGGCCATTTTGGGCGACTACTTTACCGAGCTCTCCACGCTGAAGGAAGCCGGCGTCTCCTTCGAAGCCGTGGAAGACGGCGCAACGTTTGAGGAGAACGCTTTAAAAAAGGCCCGCCAGACGCTGGATTACGTCGGGGATCGGTTCGACGCTGCGCTTGCGGATGACAGCGGACTCTGCGTGGATGCGCTCAACGGAGCGCCGGGCGTTTATTCGGCGCGCTATGCCGGATCGGAACACAACGACGCCGCAAACAACGCGCGTCTTCTCCGGGAGCTGGAGAGCGTCCCTGCCGAAAAGCGGACGGCTCGGTTCGTTTCGTGCATCGCGCTTGTGCGTCGCAACATGCCGGATCTGTGCGTCCGCGGAACCGTTGAAGGAACCATCCTGTTCGAGGCGCACGGACAAAACGGATTCGGTTACGATCCGTATTTTTGGTATGCGCCGAAAGGGAAAAGCTTTGCTGAGCTCTCCCCGGAGGAAAAGAACGCGGTCAGCCATCGGCACAACGCGCTCGCGCTCTTAAAGGAGGCGCTCGATGGCGAGAATCGGCGTCTTCTCTGATACGCACGGCAGTATTGAGAATCTGCGGTATCTGACCGATCGACTCGGACAGCTCGATTCGCTCTTTCACCTGGGCGACTGTGTGGAAGACGTTCCGATGCTTGCGGCACGGCTGAACACCGGCTTCGTATCCGTGCGCGGAAATTGCGATCCTTGGGCCGAGGCCCCGCTTCAGCAGATCATTCCGTGGCACGGCCACCGGATTCTGCTGCTGCACGGACATACGCATATGGGCCGGCTTTCCTTATACGATAAGGCCAAGGCCGAGCAATGCGACGTCGTCTGCTCGGGGCATACCCACGTCGCTTCCGTGGAAGAATACGACGGCGTCCTACTGATCAATCCGGGCAGTCTCTCCCGTCCGCGCTCGGCAAAAGGACCGAGCTGCGCCGTGCTGACCGTAACGGAAGAAAGCGTCGATGCCGAACTGCTCTATTGCAATTCGGAAGTCTCAAAAAGTTTACCGTTTCGACACACGCTTTTGGATTGACTTTCGATCGGAATGAAAGTAAACTGGTTTCCAGATTGATTCACCGAGAGGGTTTTATGATACATTTGAAAAAAATCGGATTTGGCCTTTTGGCCGTTGTTCTGCTTCTCTGTTCCGTTTCGTTCCCGAAAACCGCTTCCGCGGACGAGTTCGATCTGAACTCGATCTATGAACCGTACTTCATTTTGGTCGACGCCGATCAACCGACCGTCGCTTTGGACGGATTGGAGCGCGAAGCCGATAAGCAGGTGGAACCGGCCAGTACAACCAAGGTCCTCTCCTGTATCGTTGCCATTGAAGAAACGCTGAAAAACGGCAAAAGTCTGAACGACCTTGTAACCGTTTCGGAGAACGCCGTCGATTTCGGCAAGGGCAACTCGCTGATGGAACTGGAGGCGGGCGATACGTTCCCGCTGATCGATCTGCTTTACGGAATGATGCTGCCCAGCGGAAACGATGCCGCGATCGCGATCGCCGAGCATGTTGCCGGGAGCACGAGCGCGTTCGTCGCTCTGATGAATGCCAAAGCGCAGGAGCTCGGCATGACGCATTCGCATTTCGAAACCGTGCACGGCAAGCATAAGGATACGCATTACACAACCGTACGCGACATGGCGCTTCTGACGGCGTACGCCTTGAAAAACGAAACGTTCTGTACCATCGTCTCCACGCCGACGTATACGACAAGCGGCGGTTCACGCGAACTGACGGTTGTGAATTCGAACCGGCTTTTGATCGACACTCCGCCTACGGAAAAGCTTCAAAATCCGATTTCCTGCCTGTATGAATACGCGATCGGCGTCAAAACCGGCGACACGACCCAGGCGGGCAAATGCCTGATCGCCGCCGCGCGGCGCGAAGGCATCACGTTGATTGCCGTACTGTTCGGCGGAACACTCGGAGATCCGGATTACGATGGATTTGCGAGCGACGCGCGAAAAGATAAGTTCAACGCCTATCGGTTCCAGGACGCGAAAGCGCTGTTTGAATACGAATTTTCGAAGATGGAACGTTCGGTAACGCTGCAGGAGCTGAAAAACGCGGGCCTGCAGACCGAATTCTCCGTTCCGATTCCGAACGCCGCAGAAGCGGATCCGAACGGCGGCATCCTGCTTGCAAAAGCGGACCTTGGCGACACGTTCACGCTGAATCTGATGGAGCCGAAGATGCGGCAGATTCTGGATTCCGCGTCCTCGCTTGCCGAGCCGTCGATTACGAACAACTACGCGCCGATTGCGGACGGCTCGGTCATCGGCCGTGTCTCGTATCTGTTCAACGGCGAGACGCTGTTCTCCGCCGACCTGATTGCAACGCGCAGCGTTAAGGAAGGGATGGCGCAGGTTTCCTCCGAGCCGGCACAAACGCTGACCGGCGATCTGTTCGGAACGGTGACGCGTCCGGGAACGCCGGAGGCGGAAAAAACCGGATCCTCGTGCGGAGGCGGAATGCCCCAGGGAACGCAGCTCGTGCTTTGGATTCTGCTTCCGGTGCTGCTGCTCCTTTTGATCGGCGCAATCGTTCTGTTCGCTTTGTACATTCGCAACGAGCGCATCCGTGCCGAGAAACGGCGTAAAAAAGCTGCCGCGCGCAGACGTGCGCAGCAGAACCGTTCCACCTACGACGAGTAATCCATGAAGAACGCTTTGCATAAAATTCTCTGCCTGCTTCTCTGTACCGCTCTGCTGTTTCCTGTCTTCGCGATTGCGGAGGAGGAATCGGATGAGGGGTTTGATCGGAAGTCTTTGGCGGAGGATTTTTGGATTGTCGTTAACCTCAATGATCCGCTGCATGCCGTTTGCGGGCTCGAGCAGGATGCGGACGAGCAATGTTATCCCGCAAGCACAACAAAGATTCTGACCTGCATCATCGCGATCGAAGACGGAGATCTGACCGAGCGGGTCAAAATTCCCGCTGCTGCCGATTCGAACCGGGTTGCCGGTTCCGCAATGGGAATTCATAAAAACGAAACCTGGACGCTGGAAGACCTCGTCTACGGAATGATGCTTCCGAGCGGAAACGATGCCGCAACCGCCGTTGCGCTTGCTCTCGCGGGGTCGATGGATGCCTTTGCCGAGAAGATGAATGAGAAGGCTGCCGAAATCGGCATGGAGCATTCCCATTTTGTCACGCCGAGCGGGCTGCACCGCGCCGAACACTATTCAACCGCACGGGATATGGCGCTGCTTGCGGCCTATGCGATGCAGAACGAAACGTTCCGGACCATCGTCGCAACCAAGGAGCGCAGAGTAACCTGTAAAGAAGGTCGGTCGATCACCCTGCGCACCTCGAATCGGTTTTTGCGCAACTACCAGTCCACTACGTACAATCCGGAATCCGTGCTCTATGAGGAAGCCATCGGGATCAAAACCGGTGAAACCAACGCTGCGGGCAAATGCCTGATCGCGGCAGCCCAGCGCGGTGAGACCGTTTACATCGCCGTTTTGCTGCATGGCACGATGCCTCCGGCCTCCGCAAAATCGGACAAGGCCAAAGATCCGTATTCCACACGTCGGTATAAAGATGCCCGTGCGCTGTTGACCTACGCGTTCGATCATGATCAGAGCAGCATCTCCGTCGCCGACCTGTTGGATCGCGGGCTGAAGGAAACGCTGACCGTGGAACCGAGCGATCAGGAGAACGACATTCTGTTTGCCGAATTGACGATCGACTGGGACGCGACGCAGGAATTCTCTGCGCCGGTCTATGCGTTCCCCGAGGTTCTAAGCAGCGACACCGATCCGAACGAATGGCTCGTGATCGAGCAAAGCGACGATCCGCTGCTGCCGGACGCAACCGTTGGAACCGCTTCGATTGTGATCGATGAGGTCGTGTACTTTTCCGCGCCGCTGCGCTGCACCGCCGTCGTGACGCCAACCCCCTCGCCGACGCCGGAACCGACGCCTGCCCCGACGCCGACGCTTGCGCCGGAAATCCCGATTGAGATCGAATCAATCCCGTCGGATGGACCGACGCCGACGCCGGCATCCTTCTGGAGTTTTCTCTCCTGCGCGCCGAAAAGCGCTCAATCCTCCCATTGAAGACCGAGTGCAGCGAACGTATCCGGTCCCGCGATTCCATCTGTTTTGAGCCCCGTCGCCTTCTGAAAAGCGCGCACGGCGGCTCTTGTTTTTTTGCCGAAAATTCCGTCGACCGGACCGGGATCAAATCCGTGGATGAGCAGCGCCTTCTGAAGCTCCGTAACGTCCTCGCCGCGCATCATGGGCTTTCGATATTTCAAAAGCCGACTATGATGTTCGTTGAAAAACCGCGGATGCCCAAACCGGTCCCACCCCTTTAAGCGATGCTCCCGTACGCCGAGATCGCGTCCCTCGGCCTCGATCACGTTCTTTCCGTCATCGATGACATAGCCGACATGATAGGCACGCCCGTCTTGGTCGCAACGAAACACCAGATCGCCCTTTTGAAGATCCTTCCGATCGATCAGATCGCACTGCCCTTTTAAGCCGTTCGCCGTCATATCATGCGGAATCAAGCCGTTTTTTTGGAAAAAGAAGCATCCGAGTCCGGAGCAGTCGAATGCGCGCAGCACATCGCCGTAGCCGTCGCGTACCTGCTTTTTCCAGTACTTAATCACCCGATCCGCGTTGCGCGCGCTCGTCTCACGGTCCCGGATCCATTGCTCGGTAATCTGGCTCCCCTGCTGTCCCTGTCCGCCCCAGACATAGATGCTGTGATTGCGGACCTGTTCCTTTAAGTATTCGATAAATGCATTGATCATAGATACACCTCCTTGGTGTATCCTATGCATACCCGTCCCAAAACGACAAAAAGCACCCGGCAAAAGCCGAGTGCTTGGAAATTATGCTGTCACTCTGCGGCGTAGACGCTGACGGTCTTCTTACCCGCATGACGGGTTTCGAACCGCACCACACCGTCGATCTTTGCGAACAGCGTGTCATCCTTGCCGATTCCGACGTTCGTGCCGGGATGGAAATGCGTTCCGCGCTGACGAACAAGAATGTTGCCTGCCAGAACCGCCTGACCGTCCGCACGCTTCGGTCCGAGACGCTTGCTTTCGCTGTCTCTGCCGTTACGCGAAGAACCGACGCCCTTCTTATGTGCAAACAGTTGCAGATTCATCTGAAACATGATGTTAAACCTCCTTGCTCCGAAATTTGAGGGTCTTTGGGTACGAAGCCTGAATGGACCGCAGCCCGGCAAGCATCGTCTCGAAAACGATCGCTGCTCGGTTCAGATCCGCTTCGCTCGTATCCCGATCGAGGATACAGGCGCTGTCTCCCTCTTTCAGGGAAACGCCTGCGTTCAGTTTCAACACTTCGGTGACGCCGAGAACCGCTGTCTGCACAAGGGCGGAAACCGCCGCGCAAACCAGATCTTCTCCGTACGCCCCCTGTTCGGCATGCCCCGTAACCGTGAAGCCAACCGGCTTCTCCCGTTCACGCAGCACCGTAACCGTGATCATGTGCCTTTAGCCGATCGCGGTGATCGCGACCTTTGTATACGGCTGGCGATGACCGCGCTTTTTACGGATGTTCTTCTTCGGCTTATACTTGAAAACGATGACTTTCTTGCCTTTGCCGTGTTCCAGAACCTTCGCGGTTGCCTTGACGCCATCCACCACGGGCTTACCGACCGTAACGGTCTCGCCGTCCGCGACGAGCAGAACGTCCAGCGCAACTTCTTCGCCGACTTCGGCATCCAGCTTTTCAACCAGAACCTCGTCGCCGACCGCAACTTTATACTGCTTACCACCGGTCTGAATGATTGCGTACATATGTGCTTCCTCCTTCTTCCCAGACTCGCTCCAAGACGGTGATGCGAAATTTCGCACACTTAAATACCGCTCCGACGCGGCTTACCGAGCAATTATAGCATTCATTCCCTGCCCTGTCAACTGAAAAATTCCGAAAAACACACGATTTTTCGGAATTTTTAACGATGGAAAACGATGCTTACAACAGTTCGTTTACAAGATCCTGCATTTCATATTCGCCGGCGGGCTTCCCCGCAAGGAACAGCGCCGCCCGCAGCGCGCCGTTTGCGAATACGTCCTTTGAAAACGCGCGATGCCGAATCGAAAGCGCTTCGTCGTTGCCCAAGAACAGCACTTCGTGTTCGCCGACGACCGTTCCCCCGCGCAGAGAATGGATCCCGATTTCGTTCTTCTCGCGCCGCTTTGCAGCCTCATGGCGCCCGTAAACGCATTCCATGGGGCGTTCCGAAGCCGCCGCGATCGAATCTGCCAGCATTTTTGCCGTTCCGCTCGGCGCATCCAGCTTCCGGTTGTGATGGGTTTCCACAATCTCCACGTCGAACGCGTCGCCGAGCGTTGCCCGCGCCTGCGCGCAAAGCGCGCGCATCAGATGAATCCCAAGCGACATGTTGCCGGAGCGGAAGACCGGGATCTTCTTCGCCGCCTCCGCCACGCGCAAAAGCTGCGCTTCGTTCAACCCGGTCGTGCAAAGGACCAGCGGCTTCCCCTCCGATTCACATCGATCGAGAATTGCCATGGCCGCGGCCGGTACCGAAAAGTCCACCGCCACGTCAAACGGCGTCGCAACAAACTTTGCGTCCTCATACACCGGAACCTGGGCCGTGCTTTGCGCCGGGTCGACGCCGCATACAAGCTCGATCCGATCCGCATACGCGGGAAGCGTACGCAAAACGGCCTTTCCCATCTGGCCGTGGATTCCGTTCAAAAGCAGTCGAATCATGCGCACCTCACAGCATTTCCGCTTCCTTGAGGACGCGTTCCATATATTCGTAATGCTCAAGCGACGGTTTGATCAGCGGCAGACGCACCTCCGGATCGCAGAGCTTCAGAATGCCCATCATCGTTTTGATCGGGATCGGATTGACCTCGCAAAATGCCGCCTGCTGAATCGGAAGCAGCGCAAGCTGAAGCCGTTTTGCCTCCTCTGTGTTTCCGTCGAAGAACGCCTTGCACATCAGGTGCATGACTTCGGGGATGATGTTTGCCACCGTCGAGATCACGCCCTTTGCGCCGACCGACAGCATCGGAACCACATGGTCGTCATTGCCCGCATACAGGTCGCAATCCGGGCAGAGCGCGGCAAGCTTTACGATCTGTTCGATGTTTCCGCTCGCTTCCTTGATGCCGATGATGTTCTCATTGCTGTCCATCATCTTCCGCATCGTCTCCGGCAAAAGATTCAACCCCGTGCGCGACGGCACGTTGTACGCAATGATCGGGATGCGCACCTGCTCCGCGATCGCGCTGTAATGCGCGATCAGGCCGTCCTGCGTCGTCTTGTTGTAGTACGGCGTTACGATCAGCAAGCCATCCGCTCCGACCGCTTCGGCGAACCGGCTCCGTTCAATCACTTCTTCGGTGTTGTTTCCGCCCGTTCCGACGATGACCGGCAGACGATTCGAAACGCGTTCCACGATAAAACGAGTCAGCTCCTCCCGCTCCTCGCTCGAGAGCGTCGACGCTTCGGCAGTCGTACCCAATGCGACGATCGCATCGGATCCTGCCGCGATCTGCAGTTCAATGATCCGTTCCAACGCCTGATAGTCGATCGCCCCGTTGCGAAACGGCGTAATCAACGCGACTGCTGAACCCGTAAAAATGCTCATCTGAAACCTCCCCCGTATCCGACGGTTGAAACTGGGACGGATTTCCCACTTTCGAATGATGATATATTTTAGCATTTCGTCGCCGTCTTGTCAATTCTCTGCTTGCGGAAGCCAGGACGTTACCGTATGTTCGGTCTCCGCTGCGGCATAGGCGATCCCCTCCGCCAGATACGGCACGGAGGCAAGCGCTTGTTCGAGCGTGTTTGCGTTGTGTCCGACCTCCACGAGCAAACAGTATGCGCCGATATGCTGATTGTACCGGCCCGTCTTCTCGCGAATCGGCCGTACGAGGTTTGGGTCAACGTCCGCAAGATAGTCTGTGATTCGCTCGGCAAACCGGCGGTTCGTTTCGTAGAAGGGTTTGTCCTCATACGCCTCCCCGTGCCCCACGACAAACATCAGCCGGGCAAGCTGCTCGCCGTTGACGGTTACAAAGTCGGTCGGTTCCTTCGGCTCGCTGCCGTACGCGTCCCGGTGCAGATCGATGAACACTTCGATCGATGGATACTGTTCCCGATAGGCGCGCATTGTCTGCTCGCTGCGCTCGTATGCGGTTGCAAGCTTCGGCGGTTCATGGTCGGTCGTATCGTGAATGACGGAAAACCCATAATCCCGCTCGAGGATCGTTTTTAACCGCTCGCCGACGGCAACGACGCTGCGCTCCGAATCCGCTGTTCGCCAACGGGACGTCTGCCGGTAAGGAGATGATTCGGTCGGGAAATATGCTTCGGTTGTATGGGTATGATAGATCAGAATTTTCGGCTGCTCGCCGCGCAAGGACAGCCCGGTCTCAAACGCGGTATACGCGGCCGAAAGCGCGTAAGGCTCAAACGTTTTTGCAGGCTTTGGCTCGGGTGTCGGCACCTCGGCAATCGCCTTGGCAGGTTCACTTCGAAGCTCCCGCACGGCAAACAGGATTCCCGTCCAAAGGCAGACGGGAACCCAGACCAGCAGAAACAGAAACAGCAGAATCGTAGTGCGATGTGAAGTCTTCCGGTGCATATCGTTTCCTCCCATTTCAACGATATGTCCCCGGACAGGCAATTATTGCAGCAGATTTTGCAGGATCGGTGCGTTCTTTGCGTGGATGGCCGTATTGATCGCGAGCGCGAGCATTTTTGCCGCGTTCCGGACCAGAAGATCAATATCCTTCGGGGTCACAAACAGGCCGGAAAGCGCCTCGGAAGCGTTCGGATCATCGTCTCCGAGCAGCGCCTCAGCACCGACCACAAGCGGAATCCCGATTGCGGCAACGGGAACGCCGAGCGTTTCCCGGTTCAGCGATGCACGAAAATTTCCGATCCCCGCGCCCGGAGAAATGCCGGTATCGTTCATCTGCAGCACCGTTCCGAGGTGCTCGGGCGCGCCGGCCGCAAGCGAATCCACGATCAGAACGCCGTCCGGGCGCAGTCGGTTTGTCACCGCCGATACAATCTCCACCGTCTCGATCCCCGTAACGCCGAGCACGCCGGTACAGAACGAACACACGGTACGCGTCCCTTCCGGCAGCAGATCGGAAAACGTCCGAAAGAGATGCCGTGTAACGAGGATATGTTCGGCCGTTTTCGTGCCGAGCGCGTCCGCCGTGATGTACCGGTTCCCGAGTCCGATAACTAAGATCGTCCCGTCCTTCGGAAGCAGCGAAACCAGCTCCCCTGCCGTAACGTGCGCGCATGCCTCGGCTGACGCGCGATCATACAGCGTTTCCTTCGGCATCGTGATCGAAACATAGGTTCCGATCGGTTTATCGAGCCTCCGGGCCGCCTCCTGCGTTTGTACCGCAATCCGCACACATTCCAATCCGTTGATCGTTTCGGACGATTCGCTGACCCCTTTTAGATTCGGAACCGCCTTCTTCGCTTCCTTTGCAAGATCCGTTCTCATTCGTTCCTCCCAAAAAAATAAGGCTCGTTTTGAGCCTTATTCTGTGCAGTTTTCAGATCGTAATACAGATCAGATTGTTGCAGTTGCTGTTGACGATCTCCTGAATCGCCCCCTGCATCTTCTGCTGCACCTCGTCATTCATGCCGTTCACCTTGCCGCGCATGCCCTCCAGCACGAGATCGTAAAGCGATTTTCCGAACAGGTTTGTGTCCCAGATCGCTGTCGGGTCCCCCTCGAACGTATCGTTGAGATACCGCAACAGCGCCTCGCTCTGCTGTTCGGTACCGACGATCGGATTCACCTCGCTGTCGATATCGACGCGCACAATATGCAGTCCGCTCGCCTTCGCGTGCAGCTTGACGCCGAACTTGCTTCCCTGCCGAACGATCTCCGGATCCAGAAGCTCCATTTCCGACGGATCGGGCGGCACGATTCCGTAACCGGTCTGCTTTGCTTTCTCGAGCGCATCGGAAATTCGGTCATACGCCTTCTTGGCCGCCACAAAATCCGAGATTGCGGACATCAGCTCATAGTCGTCATGAATTTCCGTTCCGCACGCTTCCGTCAGAACCGAATAGAAGACGCCTTCCTCCGGGCGCAGGGCAATGACCGCCGTTCCCTCGCCGAGCGACAGCGATTCGAGCAGCGCAGGCTTGAACCGCTCCGGCATAGAGAGCGCATCCAGCACCCGCTGATAATCGCGCACGGAGCGAACCGTAGGAAGAATTTCCCGAAGCGGATCGAGCACGCTCTTCAAAAGCGGATGCGTCGGCGGGAGTGCGTTCAGATACGACGGCAGCGTGATGCTCATCAGCTTCAGCGGAAACGCGTAAAGCATCTCGGTCAAAAGCTCGCCGAGCGTCTTCTCGGAAAGCTGCATAAGGTTCAGCACAAGCGGCTCAACGCCGAACGTCTCTTTTAAATACGCCGCAGTCTCCTCCGCCGCCGCGCCGTCCGGATCCGAAGAATTCACAAGCACAAGATAGGGCTTTCCGGTCTCCTGCACCGCGCGGATCGCTTCGGCTTCCGCCTCGAGATAGCTTTCCCTTGGGATCTCGGTGATCGTTCCGTCCGTCGTGATCAGGATGCCGATTGTCGCGTGCTCCGCAATCACTTTGCGCGTGCCGATCGCCGCTGCCTCCGAAAACGGGATATCGTGATCGAACCACGGCGTCGTTACCATCCGCATCTCCCCGTTCTCCGTTGCACCGACCGCGTCGCTGACCATATATCCGACGCAATCCACCAAGCGCACCGAGCAGGTGACGTTTTCATCGAGTGTGATCTCGACGGCTTCGCTCGGCACAAACCGCGGCTGTGTCGTCATGACCGTTCGTCCCGCGCCGCTTTGCGGCAGCTCGTCGATCACGCGGGAACGAACGAATTCATTCTCGATATTCGGCAAGAGCAAAAGCTCCGCAAATCGCTTGATGAACGTGGACTTTCCGGTGCGAACCGGTCCGACCACTCCGAGGTAAATATCGCCCTGCGTCCGTTTTGCAATATCCTGATAAAGACGTGCTTTGTCCATACTGTCCTCCCGCCGTTCTGTTATTCTCACCCTACTGTATGATGCCGTCCGCCTCGGTATGCACCCCAAAAGGCTGAAATTTCCGAAAATGCCCAACGTTTATTGACTTTCGATAATTCTATATTGACGGGCAATAGCGGGTTATGCTATAATACAGAAAAACTTTTGGGAGGGATTCCTGTGTTTCGGATCGATCGCAAAATCTCCGTAATGCTTTCCTATATCTTTTGCGCTCTGTCGTTCTTCGGCGTGCTGCTGCTTGCCATCGCGCTGCCGTTCTTTCGCAGCGCAAACGTCCCGTTCCTGGCCAATCAGGATCGGTTCGGGTTTTGGGGCTATTTTCTCGAATACGTAATTCTCGCGCTCGTTCTGATTTCAACGGTGTGTCTCGTTCTGCTTCTGAACAACGTTCGCAGCGGCGCAATCTTCACAAGCGCAAGCGTCGGATATCTTCGCGTCATCTCCTGGGCTTCGATTCTTGCGGGCGTGCTTGCGATTCCGCTCTGCTTTTTGATCGAATGGAATTTGCTGCTGCCCGTTGCGTTTGTCGGGCTGTTCTTGGGGGTCGTTCTGCGCGTCGTGAAAAACGTGATCGAGGAAGGAACCGCCATCAAGGAAGAAAACGACTCGACGATCTGAGAGGTGCAATATGATTGTAGTAGATCTGGATGTGATGATGGCAAAACGCAAGATGTCGCTGAACGAGCTGAGCGATCGCGTCGGCATTACTTTGGCGAATCTTTCGATTCTGAAAAACAACAAGGCGCGCGCCGTACGGTTCACGACGCTGAATGCGATCTGCCGCGCGCTTAACTGCAACGTGCAGGATATCCTGCGCTATGAGCCGGACGAAAACGAGTAACCGGCATAGCATGTAAAAAACCGGGCATAGCGCCCGGTTTTTGTTATTTCATCTTCAACATGCGCATGAATTTTGCGATCACGATCGCAGCGATCAGAATGCAGATCACCGCAATGCCGATCAGCACCGATACCCACCATTTCGAAAGCGTCTGCTGCTCCTCCACCTTCTGCCGCTCGCGCTCCTTTTCGGCGTCGGTCTTCACCTCGGGCTCATTGATCTGAATCCGAAGCGAACCGCCCTCGTAGTGCGAATTGCCGTCCGCGTCCTCATACGTGATTTCAAAGCTGCCGTACGACGTTCCGTATTTCTCCGAATTCGAAAGCGTCGTCGCAAACACCGTAATCGTCTTTTCGGCGCTCGTCTGCGGATCGAGGTTGCCGAGGTACGCCGAAGCGCAGATCAGTCCGTCGCAGTTGAGCGCGCAGCGCACATTGTAGATCGGCGTGAAACCCGTATTGTATACGCAGATCGGCTGCGAAAAGCTCTCGCCGCTCGTCACCGATTCCGGCAAGCGGATGTCGTCAAACCCAAGCGAAGCCGTCTGTGTTACGGTTACAACGGATTCATACGAATCCGTGTACGATCCGCCGCTCGCAGCATCCGTATAGGTGCATTCGAACGCAAGCGCATGCTTTCCCTCGCTCGCCGAAGGCAGCGCTCGCAGCTCAAACACCGCCTCTCCCGTTTCTCCGATCGACAGCTTCCCGATCGGTCGTACATCGTCCGCTCCTTTGAGACGAATCGCGGCATCCTGTCCCAAATATCGGACTTTAATATCGGAAGCGTCCCGTGTTCCGGTGTTTTTCAACTTCAGCGTTACCAGCAGATCCGCGCCGCCCGCAACCATCGGTTCATAGGCGCATTCGATCACCTCGGCCTTCGGCTGTGTCACTGCAAGATGGATGTGCGTCTCCTCGCTGTACATGCCGCCATAGCGGTCCTCATAGGAAATCTGCACGGTCACGGGTGTCAGACCTTCCCGTGCGCCGGGCACAACCGCAAGCGCAAAGGTCATTTCCATCTTCTGATTCACGGTCATCTGGGGCACAAACTGTTCGGAAAGGTCCTGCAGAAGGGAAAGCGCATCCGTTTCGGGGGCGAGCGAAACCCGGATATTCTTCGCATCATAGTTGCCGACGTTCTTGATCGCGATCGTCACGTTTGCGGTATCTCCGCCGGAAAGCACCGCAGGCAATGTGGCAACGCCGTCCACCATCAGAACGGGCTTTCGGACGCTCTCGCGATAGGAACCGCCGCCGGAGGACGCGTTCGGGTTCTTTCCGTCGGTGATCGTAAGCTGTACCGTGAACGTCTGCTGTGCCTGCGTGCCGTCCTGCATGAGGTAATCAATCGTGAACGGAATCGGATATGTGCCGTTTGCGCGATCGGCGGCAAGTGGAAGATTGAGCCGGATCAAAAACACATCATGTACCGACCCATCCACGGCCGTTACGGTGGATTTGTTCAGATCGAATTGATAATTCCCGAGCACATACGGCCCGCCCGCCGTCAGCTCCGGCGTCACGCGGATGCGCTGTCCGAGCGTGTTTCCGAGCAGCGGCAAAAGGATTGTCGCCTTGCCTTCCGCAACGGTCGGAAGATACCCCTGTCCGTAGGACGTCTGCATTCCTTCATAGACGGTTGCCGTATCGATCGAGAGCGTTTCCCCGATGACCGGCTCTTGCGTCGGCTGCGCGGTCGGTTCCGAAGTGGGCTCTGCGGTCGGCTCCGCGGGCATCGAAGAGGGGTCCGGCTCCGCGGATTCCGTTTCCGGCGCGCTCACCGGGATCGGGTCGGATGCGTCGTCCTCAGCGAGTGACAGCACCGGCAGCACCGTCAGCAGAACAATCAACAGCCAAGCACATACGTTCTTTTTCATTTTCATTCCTCTTTCCCTGATCTTACAGCATTGTCATAACGCCCGCGTCCATTTCGCAGACCGTATCGCAAAGGGTCTCGATATCCTGAATGTTGTGGCTTGCAAGCAGGATCGTGCGTCCGTCCGTCGCAAGGCTTTTGAACAGTTCTCGCATTTCGGCGACCCCGTGCTTATCGAGCCCGTTCATCGGCTCGTCCAGGATCAACAATTTCGGGCTTTCCATGATCGCCTGCGCAATGCCGAGCCGCTGCCGCATGCCGAGCGAATATTTGCCGACCGGCTTACGTGAAAGCGGATCGAGCCCGACCCGACGGATCGTTTCGGCGACCTGTTTCAAATCGATCTTGTTTTTCAGCGACGCAAGGATTTCCAGATTTTTCAGTCCGGTCAGATTGGGCAAAAAGCCCGGCGTTTCAATGATCAGCCCCAGATCTTCGGGAAAATCGACGTCCTTGCCGATCTGCTTACCGTCCACAAACACCTTACCGCTCGTCGGCTGCAAAAAGCCGCAGATGCATTTGAACATGACGGTTTTTCCGCTGCCGTTGTTGCCGACGATTCCGTGAATCTTCCCCGCTTCAAAGTTGCGGTTGATCCCTTTCAGCACGACGTCCGGTCCGAACGATTTCACAAGGTCTTTCAGTTCAATTGCATTTGTCATATGGTCCTCCTTAATACCCCGCGTTCCGGTCGATGACGCTTCCGTCGATTGCGTTGACCGTTAACACGGCGGTCGTTCCGTCAAAGCCGAAACCTTCAAACCCGGACATGTTGTTATACGAGGTCAGATGCTCAATGCCAAAGAACGTCCAGCTCGGCACAAGGTACGCCCGGTTTGGCGCATTCTGCTCCAGCACGCGGGTCAGTCCAAGGCGGATCTCCGTGACGCGGATGGACGGATCCTCAATCTGAACCCGGTCGAACGAATCGGCATAAACGATTCCGATCCGCTTTTCGAACACGTCGATAGCATCTTCGAGCGGAAGTATCCGAACCGCGTCCGAGGAGCGTTCTAAGACCGCATACGGCGACCCGTCATAGTAGAACGCCAGAATCCCCTGATCATCGGCATAAATGCGCACGCGCTCATACCGCCATTGCGGCGCCACGCCGTGCTCGGGATCGACGTCCGAGGACGCATAGCTGTACAGATCATTCGTATAGGTCACGTTGACGCCCTGAATCTGCCGCGTAAACAGGAACTCGTACGCTGCGTCGCATTGTCCGGCCTTTTCCGCCTCCCCGACATATTCGATCAGAGGCGCGATCCGCGCGTGCGTCAGCGTAAAGTCCGACGATAGCTGCAGCTCGTCCATTACACGCTGCGCCTCGGCCTTTGCATCCTCCATCGAACGCTCGGGCGTCGTCACCCGGAACCGGCCTCGATCGATCATCGGCTGCGCGATCCAAAGCGGATTCTGGAAGTTGTACGCGTTTTCAAAATGCGTCGCCTCCTGGATGTTACGGAAATACTCCACTGATTGCGTCGACATCATGACATGAAAGACGGTTCCGATTTCGGAAATGCCGCAGTAGCTCGACGTCCAAAAATCCGTATCCAGCGGTTCGCTTCCGGGCTCGATAAAGTGAAAATCCTGTTCCACGGCCGGATCGCGATCGGAGTACACCGGTTCTGCAGGCGCTGCGTCCGCCTCTTGAAGCACCTCCGAAATTGCGCGGTTGATATCCTCCACCGAGTCGTATTTGTCGAGGTCTCCGCTGTCGCGCTGCGCGATCAGGTGATTTGCGATGTCCTGATAATACGATTTCGGAAACACATCGATCGGCTTGCTGTCGTTGCCGAGCACGTGCATCACGCGATGCCGGAACTCCGGCGAAAACGTGCCCTGCGCGATATGCACGAGCGGAATCGCATTCCCCTGCGGCAAAACGACGTCCGCGTCAATCGTAACGGCCACGCGCGACCGTTCGAGCGCGAACTCTTTTGTGACATGCATCGATTCCGGTACGTCCGCAATCTCAAAAAGCGGCTCCTCGGGCAGATCCGAAAGCGCTATTTCGATCATCGTCCCCATCTGCTTCGGCCGAACAACTTCCTCCTCCGGCGTCGGGATGCAGGCAACCGGGAGCAACAGCACAGAAAAAAGAATCAGAAGAATTTGTTTTTTCATAGCTCAATATCCTTTTGTCGGATCGATCACGCTGCCGTTTACAGCGTTGATGATCAGCGGCGTATAGCGGTAATAGGTTTGGGCGGTAAATCCGTCTTGAAAGACGCGAACGTGATCGTCGGTGCCGTAGAAGCAATAGACGGGAACGAGCAGCCCTTTGCCGAGTTCATTTTGCTCAACGATGCGCCAAAGCCCGAGCTCTACGCGATCGATCGTACGAGTGACGGATTTTGTGACGTTCGGATCATAGCTTTGCGTTTCCATCAGTGGAAGCATCCGTTCAGCAATGTTCATAATCTCCGAAAAATCCATCAGCTTCGCGCTTTCCACAACGGTTTCGCCGACGGTCAGCGGTGAAAACCAATCGAAAGAGAAAATGCCGGTATCGTCCAGATACAGCTCGCAGTGCTCATATGCCCAGTACGGCGCCGTCATATGATCGTCTCCCAGTTTACTGCCGGAATAGCCGGTGTTGCGCGCGCACGGCGAACCGTTGACCTGCCGCACCAGTTCAAACCGATACGCATACTCCGGATCCGGTGCATCCGGCGTTTCACGGTTGCTGATGACCGTTGCGCGAGAGATTGCAAGGGTTTGATTGTATCCGGTTTCGGACAGGAACTGCCCGACCTGTTCAAATGCATCCTTCGGAGAAACGGAAAGAATACCGCTTGCCGCTTCCGGAAGCGGATCGTTTTCCGTCACGATGTATTCCTCAAACCATGTTTCCGTAAGCGGCATAAAGAGACAGCCGCTTCCGGGGGAATTGCGGTTATAGTACATGTGCGCCGAACGTGAAACTCCGATGCTGCTCCATCCGTCCGATTCCCGATAGATCAGGGTTTCTGTATTGTCTGTGTCATTCTCAACATGGAAGTTGATCCATGGCTCACCCTCCGTGCGAGCGGAAATCCCCATGCGGGCGGCGGCACGCTTATCGTCGCCGAGGGGAATGTACTGCCTATGCAGAATTCCGGTCTCGATTTCTTTTTCGTACCCATCCGGCGCGGACGGATACCGCGCTTTCAGTTCTTCGATCATGTTCTCCAACTCGTCCGTGCTGTACATGGCGGATGGCTCGTCGAGCACGCCGCTTTGGATCTGTTCCAGCATCTCGGTATAAAGCTTAATATCCTTCTCAATATCCGCCTTCGTCTCTTCATCCTCCCATTGGTTGTAGAGCACAGCGTCGCCGACAAGCGCATTCCACAGCGCGGTAACGGTCGGCTGATCGAATTCGGCGGAATAGGTGCGGACGATCGGCAGCGGCTTATCCGGAACAAGGATCGGCGCATCGACCGTCACATGTGTAACACCGTCCGGGCTCGCCAGATCGGCCGTGATCGTTTCGGGAATATGGTATTGCATCCGCAAATCTATGTCGGATTGCGATTCAACGGTCTCGCCCTTTGCGGTTTTGACCATCTCCGTTTGATCCTCTTTATTTACGATAACTTCCTCCTCCGGCGTCGGGACGCAGGCGGTAAGAAGGCAGAGCATGCATGTCAGGGACAGGAATACGATTCGTTTCATTGGGTATCGCCTCCGAGGAACAGGAAATTGTAGCGCTTGATCGCGCGAAGGATCAGGGCCATCAAAAGGCCGATCAACGCCGTGAAGATCAGGAACGTCTGCCAAAGGCGCGGCAGCAGATCGTAGCCGAAGTTGTGCATATGATACGTCGCATGGTTTAAGGGGCTGAGCCATCCGGTCAGTACATTCGCCTTGTACATCAGCTCGTCCGGCAGACGCAGCATCTTTTTGAACAGCTCCGGGTTCAGCAAAAACCCGTAAAGGGAGAAGCCGAACGCCGCCGCCACGCCGGCGCCCTTGCCGAACTTCAGCTTACAGTAAAGCATCAGCAGCACGAGCGTCAGCGTATAGGCAAGCATCAGGAGGAAAATCACAAACGCGCATTGGTACGGGCGCGACATTTCAAGCGTTTTGACAAGCGCCGGCAGCGCGACCGCCTTTCCTGCGCCGGAGTAGCCCAAGATGGCCGCCGTTTCCGACCACATATTTCCCAAAAAGCTGTTCTGCGCGCAGATCAGCGACGTCGCAACGAAGATGAACACCATATAGATTGCCGTCGCGAGAACGATGTACAGCAGCTGTCCCCATGCCCAGGTACGTCGCTTCATCCGCACAAGAAAGTACGGAACGCCCGCGCCTAAAAACGGGATGTCCGCAAACAGCAGAACGAGCAGCAATGAAATCAGCAGCACCGAGTTCGCGTCGCCGAACGTCCATACGAACGGCTCAAACGCCTGCATCGCGGTATTCATATCGTAGGCAAACGACGCGGCCTTATCCGAAAGCAGAAAACACAGGATAAACGCGAGCGCGAACGTCAGAACGATGCGCATATTCCCGCGCCACATCCGGAAGTTGTATCCGCAGACCGACAGGACCTTCCGGATCGGATTGTTCCGATGCGATTTCGGCCGGCTCTTCTCAATCCGGCGTTCGATCGGGCGCGGTCGAATGAGTTGGCGGAACCGATGTTCGGACTCGCCGCCGCGCAGCTTCCGTTCAGCGAGCACGTAGAACCCAAGCAGCAGAATGGTCAGGATGATTCCGGTCATAAAGAGCGCGCTTCGACCGCCGAGCGGCCATGCGCCGGAAAGCGTCAGATAGTTTTTCGGGTTCAGCATGAACGATTTGCGGAAATACCGCTCCTGCAAAATGATCAGAACATAGTAAAGAATGAACGGAGCGGCGTACGCAAGGTAGATGTTTCCGGTCATGCCCGAAAGCAGCATCCCGACGAGCGCCCAGCACGCGCCCTGCAAAAAGAACAGCAGCGCGCGAAACGCGATCTCATTGAACTGCGGCTCGACGTAATAGTCCACCAACGTTTCATACGGCATCAAGAGCAGCGCAAAGAGCCCGTATGCGCAGAAGATGCCCATCACGAGCGCAAGCCCGCCCGAAACCGCGCAGCCGACTTCTTTGCCGATCACATACCGCGTCACGCTCGTGCGCGGAAGAAACGCTTTGATGTACCCGCTCTTTTCGTCGTCCACGAACGCCGAGGTGTACGGAATCGCAGCGAGGATCGGCGTGACCAACAGAATCAGATTGCCGGACATGGCCTCGAGCAGCAGCGATTCATGGTACCCCATGGCGCGGTACGGCATGTCTGAAAAGAACACGTCGAACAGCGATGAAAACGCCGAAAACACAAGGCACAGCGTCATCCCGCCCGCCGCGAGCAGAAACGGTTTGCCGAATATCGCGCGTTTCAGATCCGTCCAAACGGTTTTCATAGTCCCTTCCTTTCCGATTGTTTCTCAATACCCCGCATCTCGATCGATGATGCTGCCGTCGATCGCATTGATTGTCAGCAACGATTGCGCAGAAAACCACGCTTTATGGCCGATCTGAGAGGAATTGTCAATTTCGTCGTTGTAGTCATAGCCCATAAAGTCCCACACGGGCAATAGATAGCGTTCATTGGGCGCATCCTTCTTTTTCACCTTCATATACGAAAGGCAGATGCGCTCCACGACCATCGTATACGACCATTCGGTCCCTTCCCCCTCGTCCAGATAGATCGAACGAAAAATCTGCTTTTTGAACAGCTCCAGAATCTTATCAAACGGCAGCAGCTCCACGTTCTCGTTCTCGGTTCGGACGTTCTCGACAATGTTGTACCAGTTCAGCGCGACAAGCTTTCCGTCCCGAATGAGCGCCTCCGCGTTCTCGGGAATCACGGGGTCGTCGTAGTCGAACGAAACGCCCGCTGCCTGCATGGCCGTATCCGAACCGTGATACGCTGAATACGGGTAACACGGGATGCCCGCGACCTTGCGGATCAGCGACACCGAGTATTCCTCCGGAGGAAAGTCCTGAATCGAAAGCCCCTGGTATTTCAGAAACAGATCATCGTCATATGTGATCGTCGATGCTTCAAACTGCTCGCCGGTGAGCGCGAAAAACGCTTCCCGGGCGGCATCCATTGCCTCGCGCTGTTCCGCTGTTTCGGGCGTATGTCCGCCGAAGGTGTGCGCGGCATTCATTGTCTCATCGTACAGGCACATCGCCCCCTCGCTGAAGGAAAGATACCGGTTTTCCGCATTTGCCACTACGGTTCGCTCGCCCGAAAAGCTTCCGGTCCACGGCTCCATCGGCCCCGGTTCGGGCAGCTCGGCATAGCTTTTCAGGTAGGAGTTGAGATTCTGTTCCGCCACCCAGCGCGCTTGTTCATAATTGTAATTCTCGCCGTAGATGCGGTTGTCCAGATCGGTCAGCTCTTTCGTTTGCTGTTCGATGTTTTGTTCTTCGCTGACCTTTATCGCCAAATCCCGGTTGAAGTTGTAATACGGTCCGTCCCCAAGCAGCGCCTTTGTCATGCGCTCACGCTCCTCGGGCGTGAACGTCTTGACCCGTACCGTAAACACCGGCACGGCAGCGACATTCGGTATCTCCGTCTCGGCATCGATCTTCACGTTCAGTGTCCCGCCGTAGACCTTGCCGGAGAAGGAATCCGTCACGCGATCCGGTGCGCCAAGCGAAAATCTCAGCGTATTGGAGCGATTTTCATCGGTCTTTTCAGCATGCTCCGGTTCGGTAAGCTGTGCGCTGTCGCTCTGCGGCTCCTTCGATTCCGGCGCGATCGCATATCCATCGATCGGTCGCGTTTCCAGGATCAAGTTCTCCAGTCGTCCCTCGGCTTTGTTCGTAACGGCCTCTTCCGTAGGTGTCGGTACACAGCCAAAGAGCAGCGCAGCTCCCAGCAGCAGGCAAAGCCCGCTTTTTACGGAATTCCGCATCCGATTCGATTCTGACCCGATTTTGTTCATGTGTGTTCCAACCTCCCGTTTTTCTTCGATCATACCGAAAAACCTGTAATCGAGTCATCACAGAGTCGTAACAGAGTTGTAACAGTTCCGATAAGCATCCTCCGAATCCCTTGTTGATTGTATCATAGCACCCGGTTGTAACCGAAACGTCACAGAAGTATGAACAAAACTCGGACAAAATGCGGAATTTCACAAAGCACTTTCGTTTGAGCTCATTATACAGGGGAGATGTGATGAATTCGTTAAGGAGTTGTCACAGAGTTGTAATTGTTTTGGACAGCAAAAACGCCCGCGTCTGCGGGCGTTTAAAATTGAATGAAACAGGTTACTCTTGTGCAGGATCGGGCAGCGGAAGGAATGCGGTTCGACCGAGCGCGTCGGTCACCTGCAGGACTGCGTTGCTTTGCTCCGTAATCGGAAGCTTGAGCGGAAAACGCGGCGCGCAGTTGGTCTGTTGGGCAAAAAACGTCGATCCGACCATCGTTCCGGTCGCGGCATACACGATCGGCATCTTATCTTCGCCGACGGCGGCCGTTCTTAGCACGACGGAGCGCGTCCCCCCCTTCTTCTCGATCGACCGGTCGATCGAAAACGGAGGTTCGGTCTTCGGGAAGCGGAACACGAGATCATGCTCGTCGTTTTGAAACAGATCCGGCGCGCCGGAAATCGCCAAAAGCCGTTTCCGGAGGATATATGCCGCAACCGGGGAGCTGTCCGTTACCACGAAACGCCGATTCATCTTGGCGGCAACCGCTGCCGTCGTTCCGCTGCCGGAAAACAGATCCATCACAAGGTCACCTTCTGCGCTCGATGCGCCGATGATGCGCCGAAGCAGCGCTTCCGGCTTCTGGGTTGCGTAGCCGGTCCGCTCGCGATCCTTCTGCTGCAAATGCTCGATATCGTTCCACACGTCCGACGGATAGATCAGCGAATCCTCATAATACTTATAGAGTTTGCCGTTGGAACGAATGGAGAAGCCGACGCGTCCGTCCTCATCGATGAATCGCTTCATGTGATTCCTGCGCTCCGCGCCGCGCGGTCTGCCGACCGCTTCGATTTTAAAGTATACGTGCTTCGACTTGCGGTAGAACAGAATCGTATCATGCTTGCGCGGGAAATATCGCTTGCTGCGTCCGCCGCTCTTGTACGTCCAGATGATCTCGTTCATAAAGTTATCCGCGCCGAAGATCTCATCGAGTACAAGCCGCATCTTGGCCGACATCCGGTAATCGAGGTGCAGGTACAGCGACCCCTTGCTGTCCAGAAGGTCGTGACACAGCAGAAGGATCTGCCGCATCCATGCAACGTATTCCTCATCGGAGAGCGTATCCTCATACAAGCGGATCGAAGCGGCGTTCTTGCCCCTGCCGATCTTCATCGAGAACGCTTCGCCTGTGCAAAAAGGCGGATCGAGGTAGATCAGCCGTACTTTGCCGCGGTATTCGTCCAACAGCTCCTTCGCAAGCGTCTCCGCCTTCCCGAGCAAAAACGTCCCCGGTCCGCCGACGGAATGCCGCTCCTCGACTCCATCCAAAAGCATACTCCACCTCCGCAAATCGATATGTCTATTCTACAAGATCTTGTATAGAATTACAAGGGGGTATACCACAAATTGTCCTTTGGAATTGCAACGGATTGATTTTTTCTCGGAAAGGAATTGACATGTTTTTTTATATATGATAAAATTTTTCCGGATTTTTGAAAAACCCTTTTCAAATTACGATACAGGAGGCACAGTATGTCCAAGTATTTCGGAACAGATGGCTTTCGCGGCGAAGCGAATGTCAATCTGACGGTGGAGCACGCGTTCCGAATCGGTCGGTTCCTCGGCTGGTACTACGGCCAGGGTCACAAAGCGCAAATCGTGATCGGTAAGGACACGCGTCTTTCGAGCTACATGTTTGAGGATGCGCTTTCCGCGGGTCTCGCGGCATCCGGCGCGGATGTGTATCTGCTGCATGTGACCACGACCCCATCCGTCTCTTACGTGGTCCGCACCGAGGATTTCGATTGCGGCATCATGATTTCCGCCAGCCACAACCCGTATTATGACAACGGCATCAAGCTGCTCAACGGCGAAGGCGAAAAGATGGAAGACGCGGTGATCGACGAAGTGGAACAGTATCTCGACGGAAAGATTCCCGAAGCGCCGTATGCCACGCGGGAAAAGATCGGTCATGTGATCGATTACTCCGCGGGCCGCAACCGCTACATCGGCTATCTGATCTCGCTTGCCACGCAGTCCTTCCGCGGCAAACGTGTCGGTCTGGATTGCTCGAACGGAAGCACCTGGCAGATCGCCAAGAGCGTGTTTGATGCGCTCGGCGCGGAAACGTTCGTCATTCACAACACGCCGGACGGCGTCAACGTGAACCGCGACTGCGGATCGACGCATATCGAGTCGCTTCAGAAGCTCGTGGTTGACGAGCATCTCGATGTCGGCTTTGCCTTTGACGGCGACGCCGACCGCTGCCTTGCGGTGGACGAGAACGGTCGTGTGGTCAACGGCGATCATATCATGTATATCTATGCGCGCTATCTGAAGGAGCAGGATAAGCTGCGCAACAACACGGTCGTGACCACGGTCATGTCGAACTTCGGTCTATACAAGGCGCTTGACGAGCTCGGAATCCATTATGAGAAGACGAAGGTCGGTGACAAGTACGTGTATGAAAATATGCGCGAAGGCGGTCATCTGATCGGCGGCGAGCAGAGCGGCCACATTATCTTCCTCAAATACGCGAACACGGGCGACGGTGTCCTGACCGCCATCAAGATGATGGAAGTCATGCTCAAGAAAAAAACGACGATGTCGGCACTCGCCGCGCCGATGCATATGTATCCGCAGGTGCTCAAAAACGTTGTTGTGACGGATAAGGAAGAAACCCTTGCATCCGAAGCGGTCAAAGCCGCGGTCGCGAAGGCAACGGAAGAGCTCGGTGAGGACGGACGAGTGTTGCTTCGCGCAAGCGGAACGGAACCGGTGCTCCGCGTGATGTCAGAAGCGAACACATTCGCGATCTGCGAGCATCATGTGGATGCAATCATCGAGGCAATGAACCAGGCAGGCTATTTGATTCGGGTGAAGTAACATGATCAAAATTTCGGATTTATTGGATTTGAACCACACCATCGCTTCCGCGCTGTTCGCCGGAAAAACGTATCCCTGGGAAGTGCTTCCCGAGATCGGTGATTTCATCCTTGCGCTCGGTCAGATGCTGCCCGAAGAGGAGTTTGACCGTCCTTCTGAGAATGTCTGGATTGCGAAGGACGCGAAGGTGTTCGCTTCCGCGTACATCAACGGTCCGTGCATCATCGATCACAACGCCGAGATTCGGCAGTGCGCGTTTATCCGCGGCAACGCGATCGTCGGCAAGAACGCGGTCGTCGGCAACTCCTGCGAGCTGAAGAACGCCGTGCTGTTCGATAACGTTCAGGTCCCCCACTTCAACTATGTGGGCGACTCGGTGCTCGGCTATAAATCGCACATGGGCGCAGGCTCGATCACCTCGAACGTGAAGAGCGATAAAACGCTTGTCGTGATCAAAAACGGCAAGGAGCTCATCCCGACCGGTCGGAAAAAGGTCGGCGCTATGTTGGGCGATTTCGTGGAAGTCGGCTGCAACAGCGTCCTGAATCCCGGTACGGTGATCGGCCGCAACAGCCGCGTCTACCCCACCTCATGCGTACGCGGCGTTGTCCCGGCCAACACGATCCATCGCAACAACGGCAGTCTGAAACCGATTCAGGAATCCTGAAGCTTCGGAACTCGGCGCAAGAAAAAAACACAAAAACCGCAAAATAACAGTTGACAAACAAAGCGGTCGGGGTTATAATAACACTTGCGTCGCGGGAATAGCTCATTTGGTAGAGCGCAGCCTTGCCAAGGCTGAGGTGGCGGGTTCGAGCCCCGTTTCCCGCTCCAATATGCCTCCTTAGCTCAGCTGGCTAGAGCACCTGACTCTTAATCAG
>JAEEGL015262923.1_pt1 | contig 49161 bp, 38 predicted proteins | sample 9134231 | NCBI WGS metagenome assembly JAEEGL01 (sample SAMN16246548, study PRJNA631951) | gut metagenome | biome: gut microbiome; feature: rumen; material: fiber-attached | host: Bos | place: Iran: Karaj | collected 2018-10 | reverse complement strand
CGAAGCGGATGGAGGCTTTTTCTGGCTTAAGTTCAATCTTAAGCTCATCAGCTGCCATGTCCAGCAGATGATTGAGATAGACTTCCAGATTTTCAGGAGTGTCGGCGTCGCAATTGCCAAAATCCAGATGGATGACTGGATACGCCTTCCAATCGTAATCCTTTTTATCCATTGCGAGCCCTTTGAACAGCTCCCGGCGTCCTTGAAAAATTGCCTTCAGTGTCGAAACCAAAAGCGACTTGCCGAAACGCCGTGGACGCGACAGAAAGAACTCCGTGTCACCGGAATCGACGAGCCGCCATACATACTCAGTCTTGTCAACGTAGAGGGCGTCGCCGATAATGAGTTTCTCAAAGCTTGAACTGGTAATATTGATTTTTTTCATGCCTTCCTCTTCTGGAGGCTATAAACGTCTATTGTTCTCCTTTCTAATATATGGCCGACTTTCTGGTTATTCAACCTTATGTTGCGTTTCCGTGAGTTTTAATGCCCACGCTGTGTTCCACTTGCCACCGCCATGGCGGTTCACGTTTCGAATGGAGGGATTATTTCCCATAGTCCCCGCGTTCTGGATTTTGCGAAGCAAAAGACGGAACGCAACAGGGGAAAGAGATGGGGGCGCGGGGGAAGAGAAAGGGCGAAAGCCCGTTCGCTTCCCCCGCATGCCAACAATTCAACGTCGCCGGCGGCGCAGAATGGCCTCGCAGACGGCGATGTCGTCGGGGGCGTTGACGCCGCGCATGTCGTCGGGGTCGTCGGTGGGGAAGGTCTCCACGAGAAGTCCGGCCTCGGCCATGAGGCGGGGGACCTCGGTCAGGTAGAACTCGTGCTGCACGTTACGGGTGTCGAGCCGCGGCAGGAACTCGAAGAGCAACTGGCCGTCGAAGGCGAGGACGCCCGCGAAGAGCTCGGGCTGCTTGAGCTGCTCGGGGGTGCAGTCCTTCCCCTCCACGATGTCGCGGAAACGGCCATCGGCGTCGCGGACCACGTGGGCCCACATGGGGACGGCGGGGTTGACGGCGGTCAGCAGCGTGCAGGCGGCCTTCCGCGCGGCGTGGTGCTCGCACATGGCCGCCATGGACTCGCGGCGGAAGAGGGGCATGTCGCCGAAGGTGACGAGCACCGTGCCGTCGTAGCCTGCGAAATCCTCCGCGCACTGCATGACCGCGTGGCCCGTGCCCAGCTGCTCCCGCTGCCATGCGTAGTGGTATCTGTCTCCGAAATAACTGGTTATGACGTCCCCCTTGTAGCCGACGACGATCCACGTGTCCTCGGGAGCGATGAAGTCCGTCTGCTCCAGGACATGCTCAAGAAGCGGCCGTCCCGCCAGCGGGAACATGGCCTTCGGCGGCGCGTCGGGCGAGGGGTTCAGGCGGGTGCCTTTGCCAGCGGATGGGATGATAACACGCATTATTGAATGAGGAATTAGAAATGAGGAATGAGGAATTTGTCGAGGGGACGGAGGAATGAGAAGAGTGAAAAGTGAAAAGTGGGACGAGGGACGGGAGACCGGAGACGGGAGGTAACGTGGGACGCGAGACGGGAGACGCGCCGTAATATGGATTGAAATCAGTTGGCGAATGTCTTTTCGTTGAAAATATGCATGAGCTGGTGATACTTCAATCCGTTGTCTGCCTCTCGCTCGCCGAAAATGTGAAAATTGTTGTGCTCATTCCGATAGAAGTCTAGCAGTTTTGGACGATTCTCGCATTCAAGAAATGCCACGCCGCCACCAACGTTGTGCTGGACTTTTATCAGAACAGAAAAAGCCATCTCCATCAGAGCATCACCTGTAGGGCACTCTCCTTGGGCAGTGGCATTGAAGTTTTTCCCAAACTGGGCAATCAAATAGGCACATGCCTGAATCCTGTTGGTGTCTTCATGATAAATGCCGTGACGCATCAGCTTTTTCCGAACTGTCATGCTCAGCTTGTCGCATCCCACATCAATTGACCTTTGCGTCAGGGAGAAAAAGGCAGCCAGTTCCTCTTGGTCATTTAGCACCAAATGGGTAATTGATATCTTCTGTCGAGAAAAATCTATGGACTTGTTCTTAATGAAATCCTCAATTTCAGCGTTTAAAGGACATGAAAATGTGCACAGGAAATCGTGCACGTCATTCGAATTTGCCTTCTGCAGCAAATCCAGCAGATTGACGATGCGGAAAGCCATCCGATCATGCCCTCTTTCCTGTTTGAGCTTTTCTTATCCTCTTGACGATCTTTTTGATTTCCTCCTGAGATTCAACTATTCTGAAATCCGCTATCCTCTTTTGAGGCGGTGTTTTCTCCGACGCCTCCATGGCCTTGACGAAGGCCAGCGCCGTCTTCTTGTCTTTTATCGTAAAATCCGCGAATATGCTCGATGTCGCCATGTCTGCTCTCCTCTCTGGTTATACCAAAAAGATAGCACATGTGACTGGCAAGTCAAATCGGGAAAGTGAAATTTTTGCAGTTTTATGCAGTTTTATGCAATGATGATGTATTTTTAAGAGTGGACGGGGAAAGTGAATTAGGAATGAGGAATGAGAAATTAGGAATTTGTCGAGAATAATTTGAAATTACCGTTAGCGGAGCCGTTAATTCGGCCCCGTTGGGGCTGTGGAGTCATGGGGGGAGACCTTGCCCCCGGGTTTCGCTTCGCTCAACCCGGGGTTAAGTTAATTGAGCCGCGTTGCGGCTCTTTTTGAGACATGATGACATGTGAACTTGCATGTCATGTATTTTGCAAAGCCTTGAAAGGACCTAATTTACTAATTCCTCATGAAAAATTCCTAATTCCCAACTCCTAATTCCTAATTGTCTCACGACAAATTCCTAATTTCTAATACCTCATTTCTAATTGTCTCACGACAAATTCCTAATTTCTAATTCCTCATTCCTAATTTTCAATATGATGTTCTGCATCTGTGGCAGCTTCTTCTCCATGTCGGCGAGGAGGGCGAACTGGGTGCGGGCGCGGTCCAGGTTCTGGCCCAGATAGAAGATGTAGTAGTAGGTGTCGCCGGAGATGTGGTCCATGAGGAAGCGGATGCCGTCCTCCGCCGTGATGACGAGGGCCGCGCAGGGCAGCAGCTCCAGCTCTTTGGGCGTGAGCATCCCGCCGCAGGAGGCGAGCCAGCCGGCGGCGTACTGCTCGTAGAGGCTGAGGTCGCAGGAGACCTTGGAGAGGTCCTTCTCGTCGTCGCGGGCGGTGTTGGTGCCGATGCGCATGGAGTCGCCGAAGTCGTAGAGGGGCGACGACGGCATGACGGTGTCCAGGTCCACGATGGCGACGGGCAGGTTGGTCTTGTCGTCGAAGAGGATGTTGTTGAGGTTGCAGTCGTTGTGTCCGATGCGGCGGGGGATCTCGCCCTTTTCAAGGGGCTCCGAAATCTTCTTGAAGAGGTCCGTGCGGGCGCGGACGAACTCGATCTCGGGGGCGACCTGCGCCACGCGGCCCACGGCGTCCCTTTCGATGGCCCTTTCCAGGTCCTGATAGCGGCTCCACGTGTCGTGGAAATTCGGAATGACCTCGTGGAGGCGCTCCGGCGGGAAGTCCGTCATGGCCTGCAGGAAGGCGCCGAAGGCGGCGCCGGAGTGTCGGAAGACCTCGGGGCTCTCGGGGATGTCGTAGGAGTGGACGCCCTCGAAGAAGCTCATCATGCGCCACGCGCCGGAGGGGGTCTCAAGGAAATTCCGCCCGTCGCGGGTGGGGATCAGCAGCGGGCAGGCGGGCCCGTCGGGGCGGCCCGGAAGCCGCAGCCGCCGCGCCAGATGCTCCGTGACGCGGGCGAAGTTCTCCATCAGGTCCGCCGGACGCGGGAAGACGTCCGTGTTGATCCGCTGCAGGAGGGCGCGGGAGACGGAGCCGTCCGGCTGGACGGCGTCCACGCGGTAGGTGCGGTTGATGTAGCCGCTGTCCAGGGGGACCACCGCGGTCACGTCGCCGCGGACGAAGGCCTGGGCCACGGTCTCCAGGGCGTTGAGGGGCTCCTGCGGCTGGGCCAGCTGGCTGGCGATGAAGACGGCCGAGTCCGGGGAGACCTGGTGGTAGGACTTGACGAGGGCGGCCAGCCGGTCCCGCAGGGCGGCGTCCTCCCCGTCGACGGCGCGGAAGAGCTCCTCCAGGGAGCGGAGGAAGCCGCCGATGTCCAGCCGGACGGGGTTGGCGACGTAGATGGACGGGTTGGGCGTCTTCCGCATGCCCTCCTCGAACATCAGCGGCTCCTCGCGGAGCTTCTCGCCGGGGCGGAGGCCCGTGTACTCCACCTTGATGTCCCGGTCCGGCTCGAAGCCGGAGAGGCGGATGAGGCGGCGGGCCAGGTCGTCGATGCGGAAGGGCTTGCCCATGTCGAGCACGAAGACCTCGCCGTCGCGGGCGTAGCAGGCCGCCTGCAGCAGGAGCCGCGCGGTCTCCGCGGTGGACATGCAGAACCGGGTGGCCTCCCGGTGGGTGACCAGCACGGGGCCGCCCGCCGCGATCTGGTGCTTGAACAGCCCCATGGCGGAGCCCTGCGAGTCGAAGACGCTGCCGAAGCGCACGGAGGCGAACTCCGTCGCGCAGCCCGGGTCCGCCCCCCCGAAGGGCGGGAACAGGCGGCGGAGCTGGCGGCTGCGGGCCAGGTGCTCCAGCACCTGCATGAGCATCTCCCCCACGCGGCTGGTCACCCCGAGCACGCTGGTGGGGTTCACCGCCTTGTCCGTGGACAGCAGGATGAACTTGCGGCAGCCGTGGGACACCGCCGCGCAGGCCGCGTTGTAGGTCCCCAGCAGGTTGTTGCGGACCGCCTCCCCCGGGCAGGACTCCAGCAGCGGAACCTGCTTGTGGGCGGCGGCGTGGAACACCACGTCCGGACGGCGGCGGTCGAACACCGCGCGCAGGCGGCCGTGGTCGCAGACCGAGCCCAGCTCCGCCGCGAAGTCCAGGCCGGGGAAGTTGGCCGCGAAGCCCTCCTGAAGGTAGTAGATGCGGTTGGCGTCGTTGTCGAGGACCGTCAGCGAGGCGGGGCGGAAGGCGGCCAGCTGCTTGCACAGCTCCGTCCCGATGGAGCCGCCGCCCCCCGTCACGAGGACCCGACGGCCCGCGAACTCGCGGGCGATCTCCTCCTGGCTGACGGACACGGGGGCACGGTCCAGCAGGTCCGCCACGTCCACCTCCCGCATGTCCGAGAGGGACACCTCCCCGTTGGCGAACTGGTAGAAGCCCGGAAGCAGCTTCACCTCGCAGCCCGTCCCCTGGCAGATGGACAGGATCTCCCGCCGGGCGGCGTGGCCGGCGGTGGGGATGGCCAGGAAGATGCGGTCGATGCCGTAGCGGCGGACGCACTCGGGGATGTCACCACGGCCGCCGACCACGGGGACGCCGTCCATCCGGAGGCCCCGCTTGGCGGGGTCGTCGTCGATGACGCAGCGCATGACCACGTCCGCCAGGCTGCTGGTGGACAGGTCCCGCAGGATCAGCTGCCCCGCGGAGCCCGCGCCGATGAGCATGCCGTTGTGGACGCGGCGGCCGGGGGACCCGTGCCGCTTCGTCCAGTTGGAGAGCTCGAGGTAGTACAGCCGGCTCGCGAAGCGGCTGGCCATCAGGCCCCCCAGCTGGAACACCGCCCCGAAGACCAGGTAGGACAGCGGCATGCGGCAGCCGCCCGCCGTCAGGATCAGCCAGTGGAGGGGGACGGACAGCGCGGCGGCCCCCACGCACTGCACCAGCTCGTGGTAGCTGGCGAAGCGCCAGATGCTGCTGTAGAGACGGAAGACGAGGTAGACCAGCACGCAGAGCGGCGTGAACGCCTTCAGCGTGAGGAGATAGCCGCGGAGGTAGGCCGCGGGGACGGCCAGGGCCTCGAAGCGGATCGCCAGCGCCAGATAGTGGCTGGCCGCCACCGACAGCACGTCGCACGCCAGAAGCAGCAGCGCCGCCGTCCACCATGATTTGGATCTGCCGAACACAGAAAGAGAATTAGAAATTAGAAATTAGGAATGAGGAATTTGTCGAGAAAGAATTAGGAATTAGGAATGAGAAATTAGGAATTAGGAATTTGCCGTGGCGAATTAGGAATTAGGAATTAGGAATTTGTCGAGAAAGAATTAGGAATTTTAAATTACCGCTTGCGCGGCCATTCGCGGCTGTAATTCGGCCCCGTTGGGGCCGTGGAGTCATGGGGGATGCCTTGCCCCCGGGTTTTGCTTCGCTCAACCCGGGGTTAAGTTAATTGAGCCGCGTTGCGGCTCCTTTTGAGATACGATGGCATGTGGATTTGCCATGGCATGTGTTTTGCAAGAGCCTAATTTACGGAGACGCGTTGCGGCTCTTTTGGAGCACGATGACATGTGGATTTGCCATGGCATGGATTCTATAAGGCCCTGAAAGGGCCTAATTTACGTAACCCCGGGTCAAGCGAAGAGAGACCCGGGGGTGAATGTGCCTCCTCTGATTTTACGGCCCCAACGGGGCCGAATTATGACCATGAATATTGCTTTATGGATAGGTTCTGAATAGTAACATTCCTAATTTTCATGAAAAATTCCTAATTCCTCATTCCTCATTCCTAATTATTCATGAAAAATTCCTAATTTCTAATTCCTCATTCCTAATTTCCCAAAGCGAGCCAGCTTCTGAAGCGGTGCCGCAGACGGAAATCAGGCAGCTCGGAGCGGAATTCGGCGGCGGAGAGGACGCGGTCGCCGAGGCCCCATGGGAGGTCGTCGTCGAAGGGGTCGCTGGCCAGACTGGCCTCCAGGCCGTAGTGGCTGCAGATGTCGTTCATGTAGTCGGCGATGGCCATGGTCTCGCCGGGGACGTTGATGACGTCGGGAAGGAAATCCCCCTTCAGGACGGCGGCGACGGCGGAGGCGAAGTCGTCCAGATGGGTCAACGTGCGCTTCTGCAGGCCTAGGCCGGGGAATCTCATGGGCTGCAGAGACTTGGCCCGCCGCAGGCAGGCGTTCACATGGCCGGCCAGCGGGCGGCGGTCGTCAGGGGCGGCGTAGAGCTCGCCGTGGCGGAAGACGATCGGCAGGATGGCCGTGCGGGAGCGGCCGAACCACGAATGGAGCAGCAGCTCCGCCTGGGCATGGGCCAAGTCCCTTTGGCAGAGGGGCTTGAGCATGGCCGTCTCGCGGATGGCGCGGCCGGCCTTCGCGCAGGCGTTGGCGGGAGTGAAGACGCCGAAGTGGACCTGGCAGTCCATGGTGCGGGTCGCCGCCAACGAGCGGCAGAGGGCGTCAAGAGCGGCCACATGCCCTTCGGGGTCCCGCGCGGCGTCATGGCAGTAAAGCACACGATTGCAGTCGATTGGAACGCGTTCGGCAGCGTCGTCAAGGACTTGGAAGCCCGCCGCGGAGAGGGCCGTGGCCATGGCGGCGCCGAGGGCGGTGTCCGCTCCGATGATCATCACCATTGGGGAATGAGATTGAGGTTGCCCTGCCATGGCATCACCGTTTGGGTCGTTTTGGGATTTCAGAGGGCGAGGCACCTATTCCTCCAGCCGCCGCAGTTTGTAGTCAGCCGGATTGATGACCGTCTGGATATATTGGTTGATGAAATCCAGCCAGACGGACCATTTGAAGCGGCCCTTCTTCTTCTCCAGACGGCCAATCACGCCGCTCCAGATGCCCGACTCAATGACAAACTGGTCATTTTCGCGCAGGCCTTCATTGAATTCAAGCTCCTGCTCAAGACCCGCCAGCTCAAAGGCGTGAACCGCTCGCAGTTCCATGAGAAAGCGATCCAACGACGGCGGCACCAAAATCGTGGTGATTTTCTTCGAGGCCCACAGCTGCGCCTTCTGATCGCTGTTGAGCTTCGCAAACAGATAGGACGTGAACATGGGTCGCAGCACTTCCTTCTGATAACGGTACAGCTTGCCGTTCTTGAAGTACTCCGAAACCTTCCAGACCCGCTTCTGAGGGAGGTAGGAGACAATGCCGTGCTCCCGACAGAACTCCCGCATGTGGTTCTCATTCAGGGGAATCGTCCGGATGGCGCAGACCGTCTCGTCGTTTTCCGGCGACAGGAGACGTTCATCAAACTCGATTCCCGTGCCGTCGGTCATGGAATGGGAGAATTCAGGCAAAGCCAAGGCGTCCCCTCGACAGAAGGCCCTATCTAGGGGATAAAATTGAAAATCCTTGAAACGCAGGACGTTACGCCGCCGTCTCAAGGACTTTATGGGACACAAAAAGCCCTGATTTCAGAAGGTCTTGGGACTCGACTGAAAGCAGGGCTTTACCGAAGATGGAAGACTGACCCGTCAGGGTACAGTACTCCCTCGCTAAAACATGGCATAGTTTATGCTGCTTGCTTGCTTGCTTGCTTGCTTGCTTGCTTGCTTGCTTGCTTGCTTGCTTGCTTGCTTGCTTGCTTGCTTGCGCACATTTGCGGCGTTTCAACCTGTTTAGCCACAAAAACTTGCGTCAGAGGGCAGGCAAAGTTGTAAACTTTTTCGCTTTCTGATGACATGGTTGTTTCCAGTGGCAAATGAACGGGTTGATGACACAAAATTGACACAAACACAACAAAAAATAATGCCATTTGGAGATTTTGCAAGCCGCTTGCCGCCATAAAATGCAATATTCAAGCTACGGGACGCAATGCCGCATGATATGTCCCGCGTCCCATATTCCGCTTTTCACTCTTCACTTATCGTGGGACACGGGACGCGGGACGTGGGACGCGGTGGGATGCAGGACGTGAAAAGTGAAGAGTGACAAGAGACACGTCCCGCGTCCCACGAAAAGTGAAGAGTGAAAAGTGGGAAGTGGGAAGTGAAAAGTGAAAAGTGGGAAGTGAAAAGTGAAAAGTGAAAAGTGAAAAGTGGGAAGTGAAAAGTGAAAAGTGAAAAGTGAAGAGTGAAAAGTGGGAAGTGAAAAGTGAAAAGTGAAGAGTGAAAAGTGAAGAGTGAATGAAGAGTGAAGAGTGAAGAGTGAAAAGTGAAAAGTGGGAAGTGGGAAGAGGGAAGAGCGGCGCTTACCCATGGCGATGTTCAGCTGCCCCTAAGGGGCTGACGCGTGAACGGCGATGGAGCTTCGAGAATGCGAGGTTCTGGCTCGCTCCGCTTATCCACCGCCAGCGGCGCGTCCTTCAAACGCTTGCAGGCGGTTATGCATATGGCATCCTCCAGACGCTCGCCGCTCTGCGGCATGGTAGTTGGGCAAAGCTTGAATCCTTATTCAGGACTTGAGTAGCCATCCTCTTTCTTTCTGGGAAGGAAATAACCTTTGATGCAATTGGGATTGCGTATGCAAATCTGTATATGATTTTTCTCCTTAATGCCGCTGCCAGGGAACAAGTTGTCTCCTTCGACAAACACGCCTCTGACTGAATCAAATGGCCTTACATTGGCTTCTTTGTTAATGGTGTGTTCATATTCAATGACTGCGCAATCAAGCTCTCGCAAAAGCAAATCGCCATTTTCACCTATATTCTTATTGCAAGGCAAGGTCTTTCCGGCTTTAATGAAAGCGTCCTTAAATGCCTCATAGGATTGTCGTAATTCGAAAAGACACTCACTGTCCGTCAAATCCAGACAATAGCCCAGATCAATAACGGCACCAATCACAAAGGGGTCCTTAATGGATGTCAATTTCCTCTTCGCTGCTTCCCGGGCAAATTGCAACGCACGCTGTTCGTTGTTTTCCCAGAAATATATACCATGGCCAAGCCAATCATATGAATTACTGCTATATTTCAGACTCTCACCTTGCAAAATCTTTTCCCCCACAGCTTTGTCACAACCATGAAAGCCAAGGTATAGATTTGATCGGGATGAATATAGAGTCTGTTTCACGGTTTCGGCCTGTAGACGGCTGCAAGATTGCCTTGCCTCGTGATAATACCCGCATGCTGAAGCAATTTTCTGGCTTCTTTGCCGTTCGCAAGGGATTTTTTGATTACGATTTGGCGTTTTCTTTCCCTATCCTTGTCTATATCTATCATATTGTACTTGTCCATCTTGCTCATCGCTTGCTGATGTGGATAACATTTAACGCATTCATTTCGAATGATTTACAGCACCATGGAATTTTGCCGGCCGATATGCTGTAATCATCATGTCAAAATTTGTGAATATGCTTGATGTCGCCATGTCTGCTCTCCTCTCTGGTTACCATGAAAAGATAGCACATCTGACAGGCTTGTCAAATTGATGAATCAAAATTTATGCAGTTTTATTCAGTTTTATGCGATTATGATAATTTTTTGTCAAGAGTGTCCACGGGACGGAGGGGCATAGCCGTGGGTTTCGCTGCGCTTACCTACGGCTATTATCCTGTCACCGCCATGGCAGTTCTTCTGCCAAAGAAGAATAGGAGACAAATGGTGACATGCCCCTGACAAACAAACCATGAAAACGGGTTACTGCAATTGGGCCCCCATTCGGGCCCTTTTGCCTACATGGACAAAAAGTGAAGAGTGAAAAGTCCTGGCCTTCAGGGGCTTATCTCAGCCGGATGAAGACGGACTCGAGGGGCTGGAGGGTGGCGCTGACGGATTTGCCGTCGACGGTGACGGCGGGATTGCTCAGGGACAGACCCTGAAGCTGAACAGGGCGCTCCATGTCGAGTTTGAACGACCGCGGACCGTCGCAGGAGGTGTTGACCGTAAGCAGCCAGGTTTCGCCGTCCAGCCCGTAGGGGCGGAAGACGACCTCATTCTCGTCATTGGAGACGATGGTGTAGGCCAATGGCGTGCCGGTGGAGAGCAGCACCTTTTCGTGGGCCATGATGCGTTCGGCAATGGCCTTGCATTCCCCAAAATGCTCATCGAACGAAATGGCGGGAAGGATGTCGGTCGCCTTGTCCCGCGCCATCAAATCGAAATAGGAATAGTAGATGAGGCCGTTGGCGCCGCCGGCGATGCACATCCACGACATGGCGTCCATCTCCTGGAAGGTCGGTCGGCGGCAGTTGGCGCATTTCTCCTTGTCATAGCCGTATTTGACCCAATAGCGTCCCCAGCAGAAGGCCTGCGGAACCTGAATGAGCATCTTGGAGCCCATGACGGCGGCGTTCAGAGTGTGGGTGGAGCGGAATGCGGAATCCGGCTTGCTTTGGGGAATGGGGTAGGGGTCGCTGCCATGTATGTCCGTGCCGGGGACGAAGTTACGGAATTCCGGCGGGGTGCAGAGGACGGTCCAGGTGGGGCGAGTCGGGTCATGCTCCTCACATTTGCGGCGGTACGCGATGGCGTCGTTGATGTATTCGGAGGAGAGTTCGTCGTTGATGTACCATGCGGCGATGCAGGGGTGGTGCTTCCATTGGTCAAGTTTCGCAAGTCCTTTCGCCTGAAGATTTTCCGTGGCAACAGGATCCAGTTTGCGGACGCTGATGTTGTCCTTGATGGAGTAGAACAGCTTCAGGTTGTGTTCATGGAGGTAGTCGAACATCTCCTCTGAGGTCGGCGGATTGTAGGGCATGAGGCAGTTGAATTTGGTGCCGATGTAGGGCTCGAGATTCTCCTTGGTGACATTGGAGAAGTACATGCCGAGGGGGAAGAACGGCTTGCCGTCGACGATCATCCGCCGATGTTCGTCAATGTAGACTTTATATGGGGGCAGCTGGTCCACCTTGCGGAAAGGTGCGCTGCTGATGTAAATGTTTCCGGTTGTTTTGCTTGTGAAGGTGCCGCGGAGGGTGTAGACACCGGTCGGGAGGGGATCCGAATCGAAGGTGAACGTCATGAAGCCCTCTTGGATGGTGGCGGGGCGGAGGGTCAGAACGGTCTTGCCGGCGGCGTCGATCAGTTCCATGCGCGTGGTCTTCTGATCTTCCAAGGACATCCGCTTCATGCCGGCGCCCGTGCCTTGGTAGACGGTCACGATGCCGCCGGCGGCGGTGTCGCGGTAGGTTCCCGTGGTCACAAAGTCATCGAGGAACGTGCCTTCGAGTTCGACGACGGAGCATTTGTCAAACCAGAGCTCCACGGCGGCGGTGCCGTCGGGGGAGGCGCGGAAGCCGACGCTAATCTCTTTGGCCTCATTGGGGATGGTGGCGACGCCGACCAGCTTCATCCAGTCGGTGTTGAGGGGGATGTGCTTGCAGGAGTAGCTTCCCCCATAGTATTTGCCATTGTTATAGAACTCCATGAAGATGTTGGGGCCGGATTCGGGCGTGTCCGCCACGTTCACCTGCTTCGCGTAGATGGTGTATTCGTAGGTCCGGCCGGGCTGGGCGGGAATCTCCTGCGTCACGAACTGATACCTGCCCTGCGTCTTGTTGAAGTACATGATGCTGCGTTCGCCTTCGAACACGTTGTCCGTGACGGACTTGAACGTCTCGGGTTTCGCTGACCAATGGGCGGGGAAGCCGTTGGCGTCCAGCTCCTCGAAACTGGGGTTCTTGACCAGATTGACGCCCAGCTGAGCATACAACACGGCGCCGCAGAGGGCGAAAATGGCGAAGGAAATTCGTTGCATGGTAACAGTCTCCGAGTGAGGGGTTTATGATGGCTTTGAGCTATTTGGAATTTGGATTTTTGGGAAGAGTTTGGGGAGGGGCGAAAAGCGTGAAGTCCGTGATGCCATGGTGAAGACGGGCATGGGTGCGGTCCTGAGTCACGGTCGCATAGCGGGCGGCGACGGGCGGAAACGTGAGAAATTCGATATTGTGGTCGACGGCATTGTCCCGATAGTCCAGCCGTGCTTCTGTAAGTTCATGATTATCAGCATCATAGAAACGGATGTCAAAACGGACGGGCTCTGGCGGCTGGTCATGGTCGTAGTCCAGGCCGAAATCAGTCCAGATGAGACGGAGGGCGGAGACGGCGAAGGCCTCTTGGCAGTCGATGGTGAGGGACGGCGCAGGGTCGTCAGGCATGGGGGCCCAGCAGGTGTGGGTGCAGGCGTCGACGGCGAGATTTGGCCCCGCGAAGGGCTGGGAGCTGGAGGCAGTGGCCGACTTGTTTTCCGTGATTGGAACCAGTCCGAGGTCGCCCAGGCTGACGGATTGTGGCGTGGAGGTGACGGCCACCATCGGCTCCCCTGACTCGTCGAAGGTCACGCGGTCCATGCCGACGCGGCGCTCAAAGGGGTGGACGCGGGCGATGCGACAGGTGTAGAACTGCCAGACGGAGCCGTTGGGACCGTTCACGAGGCCGCCATGGCCCGTGCCGCTGACCATGCCATGGGGAGCGTGGAGCATGGGGCGCGCTGGCGGCGTAAAGGGGCCCAGCGGAGAGACTTTCGAGCGGTAGCAGGAACAGCAGTAGTTGCGGAACACGGTGCCGTCCGACGCATATTGCAGATAGTATTCGCCGTTGTGCTTGAACATGGAAATGCCCTCGTCCCAACCGTAGCCGTTGTGCTCATGATGTTCGCCGTAGTGCTCCCACCAGTTCGCGCCGTTGAAGCGGACAAGCGTATGGATGTCACTGATGGCCTGAATGGGGTTGGCGGGATCCATTTCGGCGCCGTAAATCACCTCTCCGGGGCAGCCGGTGGAGCAGCCCCAATAGAGATAGAGCCGACCGTCGTCGTCGCAGAAGAGGGCGGGATCCAGATAAAGCTCCAACGGCTTGCCGTGGCGGTCGATAGGGGTGCCGAGGCTGCAGAAGGGGCCGAGGGGATGGGGCGCCGCGAAGATTTGCGGGGACTTCTGGGCTCCGAAGGCGCTGGCTGTCAGGAGGATGCGATTGCCACAGCGGCAGGCGGAGGGGCCATAGCCAAGCGGTTGGTCGATGGCAATCGGACAAAAGTCCCAATGGGCCAGATCCCGTGACACAAAGGCTTGTCCGCCAGATGGATACATATACCAGACCCCTTGGTCGTAGAGCACTTCGGGGTCGGAGACCTCGCGGAAATCCGCAGTGGGAAGATTGCGCAGCACGCGACGCGGGATGTCGGGCAACGGCAATGGATTGCAAAAGGTGTCTGAAGGGATTGTCATGGGATGTCCATTTGGGGTACGCTTGTGATTTTGTGGCTGTACATCATTCCGACTGGGTTTGGCCGCCGCTGCGGCTGTTGCGCGAGCGGCTTCGCCATTTTGAGTCTTTAACATCCAACCCTTACTGTACAATAGTCTGTAAAAATCGAATTGCGAATTTCCAATGCCTAGTTTGCCCAAAGCCGTTCGCCGGCGGTGGCGGGAATCCAGCAGACCGGGTTGTCGTTGGCATTGAGACGGATTTCCAGCCAGCCGTTGCGTTCCTGAAGCACATGGAAGGGGGTGCCTTCGCGGAGGGGGGCGGTGAACGCTGGCTCGTATGATTCGCTATGTCCTTGCCGCGCAATGACTTCCGATGCAATGACCAGACCTTCGGGCGTGGAGGAGTGTTCGCGGCGGAAGGTGGGGAGCAGGGTGACGCCAGCCAGCAGGGCGACAATGGCGGGGAGGACGAGAGCCTGACGGAGACGGCGGCGTTTCACGAACAGGCAGACGATGGCAAGAATCCACAGCAGGGCGAAGCTGGAGAGAAAGCTCCAGAGCCGAGTCGTCAGAGGGATGCGCTCGAAAAGGGACAGCCCATTGGCGGCGCTGCCATCGGCGTTGACTCCGCAGAGGCGTTGGACATGGCGGAGGTTCTGCTGGATGGCGCGGTCGTTGGGGAGGAAGGTCTCCGCGCGGCGATAGCAGAGGAGGGCGCGGCCATATTCCTCCAATCGCGCATGGACATTGCCCAGATTGTAGTGCAGCAGACCATTTTCGAGGTGCCCCTCTTGAATGACGCGCTCATAGCGGTTCGCGGACTTCCGCCACAGCTCCATGGCTTGGGCCTGGTCCTTTGAATATGTCTCAACTCCTTGATTATAAAGGATTTCCGCTTCTTTGCACAGAGCCTCAAGCTCTTGAGGAGATAGGGTTTCCGCATGGACCCGAAACGGGAGCAGACAGAACAATAACAATAGAATATAGGTCAGCATGGCGGGGTCTCCTTACAGAATGCGGTTGAGCTGGTCGATGAGACGGCGGGCCTGGCTGGGCAGGTCCGCGGGAAGGAAAGCGGCGCCGCCGTAGCGGGAGGCTTCGCAGACATCGAAAAGCCGTTTGACGTCGTTGGCCAGTTCTGGAGCGGCGTTCGCCTTTTGCAGGCTCTGCTCGATGTCCTTGAACACCAATGCGCCGGCGGGCATGTTCAGTTTGGCGCCGAAGAAGGCGCGGAGGGCGTCAAGGACCTTTTCTCCGCCGTTGCCGTCATTGGGGGCGATGGCGGCCAGCGCGGCGTCCGCTTTGGCGGCGGCTTGACGGGCGGCCAGCGCGGCGGGGTTGGCGTTGCGGAGGGCGAGAAGGCGCGTGACGCCAAGCAGAAGGACGAAGAGCGTGGGCAGCACGTAGACGATGGCAATCCATGGCGCGGTGTGGGTCCATTGCCGCAGGCTGCGGCGCTGTGGCTGCAGAAGGGCCGCCCCTTCGGCGTTGGGGGCGAGCCCTTGACCGGCGGCCTGCAGCTCCATGGCGGGGGGACTGGCCGGCTCCGCGCCCATGCCTTCCACATCACGAAGGGTGACTTGGGTGCTGTTGGAGACCGTGATGGGAATGGCCTCGCTTTTCGCGAATTCATAGCGGCCGCTGGTGGGGTTCAGATAGGGGATGGCGATGGAGGGAATGGCGGCGATGTCCGCCCGCGTGGCCCGCAGCGTGCATTGGAAGACCTTTCCCTTCTCCTTCAGCATGCCTGGCTCTTCGTCGCTGACCTTGAAATCAGTCAATTCGGGCAGGGTGGCCAACGGCGGCAGACGGACATTGTCCAGGAAGGACGGTCCTGTCAGCGTGATGGTCAGGATGATGGGGTCGCCGACGCAGACGTCCCTCGGCTCCGCCTGCGCCTCAATGCGGCAGGGGCCGATGATGCCGCTGAACGTGGCGGGGCGTCCCTCCTGTGGAACTTCGCGGACGTCCAATGTGGCGGCGGGGGCGGTCAGACGGACCTGCTTCATGCTTCTGGCGGGGCCGAAGAAGTCGTCGAAGGGGGAGCGGTTGCGTGGCTGCCGGCGGCGGTCCTCGATGGCGAAGGCGACGGCGGATTCGGGGATGGCCAGCGTCCCTGCCTTCAGCGGAATGACAGGAAGAGAGAGGGAGACCTTCTGGACGCGCATGCCCTTCCAGGTGGCCATCTGTTTGCGGGCGACGCCGCGGCGATTGTCGGAAAGCATGAAGATAAGATAGTTATCCTGTTGATCATCAGGGATATCCGGCTGATAGTCTGGACATGAGAAGGCGGGGGCGTCCAGCACGGGAAGGTCGAACTGGAAGGAGTCAACGGAGCGTCCCACGTACCAGTTCCACGTCAGCATGACGGGCTGTCCCACATAGCAGGGGGTGTTGGGAAGCTCCAGCTCGAAGCCCAAATCCTCCAGTTTTTCCGCGTCTTTCACGAAAATGTCAATGGGATTTGTGCGAAAAGCCGTGCCGTCGATGTTCAAGGTCATGGAGGGAATCTGCTGTTTCCCTTTCTTCAACGGTGTGATGTTCATGCGCAGAATCCATTCATTGTGAACGACTTTGGACATTTTGCCGTTGATGATGCTCACCTGCGTGCTGTTGTTGCGGGACGGCTGCAGCATCTGGACGTTGAAGGACTGGCGGAAGGCGTTGGGCAGCACAGGATTCTGTGGTTGCTCTTTGGCGCCCTCCACGCGAATCTGCAGCAGAAAGGTCTCGTTCTGATAGAAGGAGTTGTTCCCCAACTCCAGCTTGACCGTCGGGGCCGCCATCGTTGACAGCGACAGCAACAGCAGCAACGCTGCAACGGCTTTTGTTTTGGGAAATATGTTCATATCTAATATCCTGATTTACAATCACCTATGTGATGCGAGACGTGGGACGCGAGACGCGAGACGTGAGACGCGAGACGTGGTTGTCTGTAACTGCTAATTTCTAATTCCTAACTCCTCATTCCTCATCCCTCATTCCTCATTCCTAATTTGCTCTCTACCAGTCCTTTTCGACGCTCCGGAGCTGCCGCAGACGGAGACGGCTTTGACGTTTCTTGCGGTCAACGCGCTCCTTGTCCAAGATGTCCCGTGCATCGTCCTGAAGTGGCTGAGCGGACGCCTGCGAACTGTCCTCCTGTGGCGGCGGTGTGTCCTCTTCGGTTCCCTGAGGCGTTGGGGCCTCTTGGTGTTCGTCTTTTGTATCTTGTTGATTATCAGTATGTTGTGACTTTTGTTCTGCCTGCTGGCCATCTTGTTGTTGTTGTTGCTGTTGCTGCTGTTGCTCCTGCATGCTGTCCCGTGCCTCTTTCAGCTTGTCCGCCGCCTCCTGCTGAGCGCGGGAAGCCTGTTCGCGATCCTGCTGCTCCAGTTGTTCTTCGGCCTCCTTCTGCTTCTCCATGGCCTCCTGAAGCTTCTCCTTCGCGGGGGAGTCCTGCATTTGGTCCGCCAATTCCTGCGTTTCCTTGCTGATCTCCTCTTGCTGAGACTGCGCATCCTGTTGAGACTGTTGCGGTTGGGACTGCTGTGATGCGTTTGGCTGCTGCGGTTGGGACTGCTGTGATTCGTTTGACTGCTGCGCATTCTGCTCCGCCGCCTGCTGCTGCCGCTGCGCCAGTTCGTCCATCTTCTTCTGCTGTTCCTGCTGCTGTTGGCGTTGCTGTTCCTGCTGCTTCTTCTGCTCCTCCATCAGCCGGATGAGCTTCTTCTGGAGGAAGCGGGAGCTTTTCAGGTTCTCCGTGGCGTCAGCCAGCTGCGGCTGGATTTCGGCGGCCTTTTCATAGGCGTCGATGGCCTGCGAACAGCTGTTGACGGCCTGCGGAAAGTCCTGCGCCTGCTCCTGCTGGCCGGCTTTGCGGAAGGCGGTGTTGCCAAGGGCGAGCTGGCAGCGCGCCTCCAGACGGGGATCCGGCTTTTCCGACTGACGGAGCTGGTCCAGAGCCTTGCGGAAACCCTCCTCCGCTTTGGCAAAATCGTTCTGCCGATAGGCGGCGACGGCCTTCGCATAGTGGATGTAGGGGGAATCCGGCTTCGCCGCGTCCGCCTGTTCGTAGGCCTGCGACGCGCGGTCGTAGTCGCCTTCCTTCAGGGCCCGGTTGCCCTTTTTGAGCAGGGAGAGGGCGGATTCACCGCCGGCCAGAACAGCCATGCTCCACAACAGCATCAGCCAAATGACTGTTTTCATGGCGTCCCTCCTTTCGGCAGACGGCGGCGTTCGCCCATCATGTATTCCACGCAAAGCAGAAGCAGGGCGGCGGCAAGGAAAATCTGGAAGGTCTCCTCGTACCGTTCGATGGTGCGGGACTCCAGCTCCCGCTTCTCCGCCGTGGCGACCAGGGAGGTATAGATGCTGCCCAAATCGACGGTGCCCGTGGAGACGGGAAGGTACCTGCCGCCGGGCGTGGCGGCGGCCATCTTGCGCAACGTGTTGGAGTCCAGACGACTACGGACCACTTCCCCTTGGTATTTGAGGAGACTCTTGCGGCCATCGTCATCCGCCACCATGACCGGCGTGCCCGCGTGATCGTCTCCAAGACCGACGGCGATGAGGCGGACACCCTGCTCGCCGAGGGCGGCGGCGGCCTCCACGGGAAAGCTGCCCTGGTCTTCGCCGTCCGTGATCAGAATGATGTCCTTGTACTGCCGTTCCTGCGAATCGAAGACCTCCTTCTGGACTTTGCGGAGGGCGTCTCCGAGCATGGTGCCGCCTTTGGCGACGCTGTTGGTGTCGATGTCGCTGAGCATCATGGTGAAGAAACCGTAGTCAAGCGTGAGGGGGCAACGGACGACGGAGCTGCCCGCGAAGAGGACGAGTCCGACGCGGTCGCCTTGCAGGGTCTCCAGACAGTCGCGGATGGCGAGCTTGGCGCGTTCGAGACGATTTGGCTTCAAATCGTCGGCGAGCATGCTGCGGGAGACGTCCAGAAGGAAGACCACATCGCGGCCTTTGCTCTTGATTTCCAATGGGATAGGCTTCCATGCGGGCCGTGCGAGGGCGATGATGAGCAGCGCCAGTCCCGCCACGCAGAGAGCTTCCTTCCAGCGACGTTTCGCATGGCTGACGCCCGCCACCAGCGGCGCAAGAAGAGCCGGCTGCGCAAAGTGCTCCAGAAGGCGCCGCCGCCGTACTATATCATATATATATATAAGGTATAGGGGAAGCAGCAGCCAAAGCAGTCGCAGCATGGATGGATTCTGCCAAATGGGTTTCATGGGAGCCTCCTGAAGACGGTGCGGCTCAGCAGCTGCTCCGCGATGATGAGCACCAGCGCGGTCAGCGCGAAGGGAAGGAACAGCTCCCTGTAGTTGACGAAACGAATGGATTCCACGTCGCTGCGCTCCAATTGGTCGATTTCTTCGTAGATGGCGAGCAGGCTTTTCGCGTTGTCCGCCTTGCGGAAGAGGCCGCCGGTGCGTTTGGCCAGGTCCTCCAGTTCGCGGGTGTCCATCTCATTGCCGCCGAGGTGAATTTTCTGCGTGCCGAAGAAAGTCTGAATGGTGCGGAAGCCTTCGTTGCCGCTGACGCCGATGGCGTAGACTTTGATGTTCCATTTTTCCGCCAGCGCGGCGGCGTCCGCGATTTTGCTGCCGATGTTGTTTTCACCGTCGGTGAGCAGGATGATGATTTTGCTTTTGATGGTGTAGTCCGCGTTCCCCTTTGTGTCCGCGACGCCGTTCTTCTGTTTGGCGAGCGTCTCCTCCGCGGTGTGGAGGCGGGCGGCGGCCAGCGCAAGAGCGTCGCCGATGGCGGTGCCGTCCTCTTCGCGGATGGCGACGATGTCAATGGGGTCGATGAAGGAGCGGAGGGCGTCGTGGCCGAGGGTGAGGGGGCAGACGGTGTCCGCATAGCGTGCGAAAGTGATGAGTCCGATGAGGTCGTTGGGACGGCCGCCGAGCTGTTTGCCGTCGCCGAAGACGAAGCGGGAGAAGATGTCTTTGGCCACATTCAGCCGGTTGGTGGCGGCGCCGTTGTATTCCAGTTCCTGCGCCATGGAGCCGGAGCGGTCCAGCACCATCTCGATGGCGATGCCGTTGCTGATGTCGTGAATCTGCTCGCGGCCCGACTGCGGTCTGGCCAACGCGACGACGAGACACAACATGGCGACCACGCGGAGAAATTCGGGGAGCCAGGCAAGGCATTGCCGCAGGGAGGGACCGGCGTTCCGCGCGTGGGCGACGGACGAGAAGTCCACCGCCGCGCGGAGCAGGCGCCTCCGATGCCGCAGGTAACAGAGCAGCAGCGGCAGGAGAAGCAGAAACAGGATGGATGGTGTCTCAAAGCGGAACATGGTTTACGGTTGCGAGGGTTCCCGTTGGGCGGTTGAACGGATGAAGGATTCGCAGGAATCGTGGAGGGCGCGCGCGTCGTCGATGGTCGGCGTGTGCTTCGCGAACTTGACGAGGTCGCATTGGGTCAGGAAGCTCTTCAGGAGCCGCTGCTGCTCCGGCTCGCGGAGGCATGGCGCGTTGCGCAGCTCCTGCAGGAACTCCTCGGTGGTGCGTTCGGGAGCGTGGAGGTTGAAGCGGTTTTCGAGATATTCACGCAGAATGGCGGAAATGCGGTTATGGTATTCCTCAAAACGGCCTTTGGTGATGAGATCGTCGTCGTCCAGCCGCTGCAGTGCCAATAGGGCGATTTCATGGGCGGGAGGCGGTGGCGGCGGGGGCGCGACGGTGTGGCGGTGTCGCAGGACATTCCGCCAGATGATGGTGGCGGTGGTGGCCAGCAGAGCGCATGCTCCGAGAACCCACGGCCATCTGCGGGACGGCGGCGCCAGCGCATCGAGGGGGTTCATGCTTTCGCCATCCCGAATGTCAAGAGAATTCCAGAAGTCATTGTCTGGCAATGAGATAGGAATTACGATGGCATCGGTCTCCAAGACCGTGGCCTCATTGTGGGCGGGGGCCGTGAAGCGGATACTCATGGAGGGGATGACGTGTTTGGGGGCGATTTGCGGGTCGAGAGAGATGGTGGCGGCGCGAAGCAGCGTGCCATTGGCGGTCAGCTTCGGCTGTCCTTCCTGAAAGCCGCCGAAGGCGAAGGCGTCGTTGCCTTTGAAGGCCTCCGCGAAATTGGGGAACTCGACGGCGGCGTCCTCCGGATATTCCGCCTCCACGGCAAGCGTCACTGTGTTGATGAGGGAAGGGGAGGGCGGTCGAAGGAAGACGCGCAGGGTGAAGGAGCCCGACGTCCGTTCCTGCAATGGCGCGACAGCCGCTTCGTCGCCGCTCTTGCCGTTGCGCGCATCGCGGCAGCCGCAGACGGCGAGGCACAGCAGCAGGCCCATGACCAGCAGGCGCAGACGGTTGAGTAAATGGATTGTAAAGCGTTGGGATGGCATGGCTTATCCGTGTTGCGTCCGTTTCCGTTCGCGGTGGCGGAAGAAGCGAACCAGTCTTTTCGCATAGTCTTCGCCGGTCGTGAGTTCCAGCTGGTCAACTCCCATGGAGCGGAAGGTGTCCCGAAGGGCGGTGACGTGCTTCTGCGCAAGGGCGGCATAGCTGTCGCGGACATGGCGGCTGCCGGTGTCCACGACGACGCTCTCGCCAGTCTCCAGGTCCTCCAGCTCGATGAGCCCCACGTCGGGCAGCGCAAGCTCCCGTTGGTCGGCGACGCTGACCGCGATGATGTCGTGGAGGCGACTGAGCGCGTGAAGAGGCTTCGCGAAGCCGTCGCCCTGAAAGTCCGAGATGAGAAAGAGGACGCAGTGGCGGCGGATGACGCGGGCCAGATAGTCCAGGGCCCCCGGAATGTCGGTGCCGCTTCCATGTGGCTGGAAGCCAAGGACTTCGCGTATCAGCCGCATGGCGTGGGTGCTGCCCTTCTGCGGGGGGATGAACCGCTCAATGCGGTCCGTGAACAGCAGCAGCCCCACCTTGTCGTTGCTTTTGACGGCGGAGAACGCCAGCAGGGCGCACAGTTCCGCCGCCAGCTCGTTCTTGAACTGCCCTGTGCTGCCAAATCGGCCCGACGCGGAGAGGTCGACGGCGAACATCACGGTCAGCTCCCGCTCCTCATGGAAGCGCTTCACGTAGGGATGTCCCTGGCGGGCCGTCACGTTCCAGTCGATGGAGCGGACCTCGTCCCCCGGCTGATATTCCCTTACCTCGTCGAATTCCATGCCGGAACCGCGGAAAGCGCTCTGGTACTCGCCGGCGAGGACGTCGTTGACCGTCCGGCTCGTGTAAATCTGGATATAGCGGACTTTTTTTGCTAATTCTTTGGGTAGCATGGACTTATGGCACCCTGACGGTATTGAGGATTTCCTGCACGACGGATTCGGGATCCTGCTCTTCGGCCTCCGCCTCGTAGGTCAGGATGACGCGGTGGCGGAGGACGTCCATCGCCACGGTCTTCACGTCCTGTGGCGTCACATAGCCACGGCCCTCCAAAAAGGCCTGACAGCGGGATGCCATGGTGAGGAACAGGGTGGCGCGGGGGGAGGCGCCGTAGCGGATCATGTCCTCCAGTTTCTTGAGCCCGTAGGCGGCGGGATGGCGGGTGGCGTCCACCAGATCGACGATGTAGCTTTCGATCTTCTCGTCCATGAAGATGGCGTCCGCAAGGGAACGCAGCCGCGCGATGTCCGCCGGCTCCATGACGGGCTCGGCGTGGAGGCGGTTGGAGCTGTTGGCCATGCGGCGGAGGATTTTGAGTTCGTCCTGCTTGTCAGGGTAGTCCAGTTTGAGCTTGAACATGAAGCGGTCCACCTGCGCTTCGGGGAGTGGATAGGTTCCCTCCTGCTCCACGGGATTCTGCGTCGCGAGCACGAGGAAGGGCTCCTCCAGAGGGAAGGTGTCGTCGCCGATGGTGACCTGATGCTCCTGCATGGCCTCCAGAAGGGCGCTTTGGACTTTGGCGGGGGCGCGGTTGATTTCGTCCGCGAGAATGATGTTGGCGAAGACGGGGCCGCGGCGGGTGGTGAAGTCCCCGGTCTTCGGATTGTAGATCATGGTTCCGATGACGTCCGCCGGCAGCAGGTCCGGCGTGAACTGGATGCGGTGGAAGGTGGCGTGTAGACTTTGCGCTAACGTGGTGACCGTCAAGGTTTTGGCGAGACCGGGGACGCCTTCGATGAGCACATGGTTGTTGCAGAGCAGCGCCATGATGAGGCGGTTGATCAATGTCTCCTGTCCCACGATGACCCGGCCGATTTCCGCCCGCAGGCGGTCCAGGACCGCGTTTTCGCGGGAGATTTGTTCAGAGATTTGTGTAATATCCATGCCAGCAGTTCCTTATGTCATTGTTCGCCAGCGGCCGCGCGGCGGAGTTCAGGCGACTGTGACCTCGTTTTCCAGCACTTTGAAGATTCGGGCGAGCTCCTGCAGCAGGCGCCGGATGTCGGGGTCGGCGGCCAGGTCGTCGATGCTGTCCAGGTTCTCCATGGTGCGGGCGGCCAGATCGGAGTATTCCGTCAGGCCGATTGACGAGAGCTGTCCCTTTAGACGATGCAAAATCGCTTTTGTTTCATCGCGGTTGCCACTTTTTACATAAGTGGCCAGATTGTCCAGCAGGGGGCGCCATCCGTCGATGGTTTGGGCGAGGACCAGTTTGATTTCGCCCAAGGAGATTTGGTAGCGTTCTCGCATAAAATCATGCATGGCACGGATTTGCGCCTCCTCGGGGGTTTCGGCGATTTCGGCGGTCTCCTGCAGCTCCCGTTGGGGTGCAATGTCCAACGCATCCGCGATGCAGAGCAGAAGTTGTTCCCGCTCAAAGGGTTTGGGGATGAAGCCGGTGGAACCGGCCCCAAGGGCGCGCTCCACGTCTTCCGGATAGGCGGACGCGGTGAGGGCGATGATTTGGGTGGAGCCGGAGTTGGGCAGCCGCCGAATCTCGCGGATGGCGGTGTAGCCGTCCATGACGGGCATCTGGATGTCCATGAAGATCAGATCGAAGCTTTGGTTTTTGCAGAGGTCCAGGGCCTCCTGACCGTTTTGGGCGGTCATGTAGGGCAGGCCGGTGCCTTGGCAGATGGTTTCCAGCAGGAAGAGGTTGGTGGGGGTGTCGTCCACCAGAAGGGCATTGTGCTTTTTCAATTCCTGCCGTGGAAGAAGGACGCGGAAGGGGCTGGACAGGCGGACTTGCTCCTCCTGACGGGCTTCCGTCGCGGGAATTGAGAAGGAGAAGCGGCTGCCGAGGCCGGGGCGGCTCTCAAGGGAAAGTTTGCCGCCAAGCAGAGTGACCAGGCTGTTGGAGATGGTGAGGCCCAGGCCGGTGCCGCCGTAGCGCCGCGAGATGCTCTGATCCGCCTGCGTGTACGGCTTGAAAAGGTCCTTCTGACGGTCCAGCGGAATGCCGACGCCTGTGTCGGAGACGATGAATTGCAGGCGCAGTTTCCCCCCTTCCCGTTGTTCCAGATGGCATTCCAGCGTGATTTCGCCTCGCTCCGTGAATTTGACGGCGTTGTTCAGCAGGTTGTCCAGAACCTGGCGCAGCCGGGTGGGGTCGGTGCGGATGATCAGCGGGGAGGGGATGTCACAGACCAACGTGGCTTTGAGGCCTTTGGGCCTGGCCAATTGCTGTATAATCGCAAGTCGTTCATTAAGAAGGACTTGCAAATCAAAGGCCAATTCTTCGAGAACCAAACTGCCCGCGCTGATTTTACTGAAGTCCAGAATCTGGTTGATGACATGGAGAAGGCTGCGGGAACTGGCCTCGATGATTTTGACGTATTGCCGCTGCTGCGAGCTCAACGGCGTGTCGTTCAGGTTGCCGAGAAAGCCGATGACGCCGTTGAGCGGCGTGCGGATTTCGTGGCTCATGGTGGCGAAGAAGTCGTCTTTGGCCTGGTTGTTGCGTTTGATTTGGCCGAAGAAGCCCTCCAGCCGTTGAGCTAACTCATTCAGGTTGGCGGCTTTGCGGAAAGGGGCGGCGGCCTGGGTGTCCATGGCGATGGCCAGCCGGCGGTTAAGGGCGTTCAGAGGGGCGCAGTAGAGGCGATGATAGGCGATGAGAAGGACGATGGCCAACAGGATGGCGGCGATGCCCCAGCCGACGGCAGAGCAGTTGGCGGCGGCGAGGGAGGCGTTGGCGGTCTCCAGACAAATTTGCCGAAGCCCGCCCAGCTCCAGATTCAACTGGGCGACATCCTTTTCGGCGACTTCCCAATGGCGGGCGGCATCCCGACCGGAAATCACAAGTCCTTGAACCTCTTGGATTTGACACCATTTTTCCTGAAGACTGGCGATGCCTTGAGCCGGATGAAGCCCCTTCAGCAGGTCAATGGCCCGCTTGTTCAGTTCCATGGCCTGAAGGGCTTCCAGGCCGACGGCACTTTGGAGTTTGTGCTGCCCGAGAATGTCGCCAAAGTCGCCGTTGGGGTGTAGGCGCTTTTGGGCGAGCAGTCGGCCAAGGGCCTGTTGTTGGGCGACCACGGCCTCTTCAATGGCGGAAAGGCAGTGTCCATAGTCGGCCAGGGCACGGGCGTTTACCGTGTGGGAACGGACGCTCAGCATGCCGAACAACGCTGAGGCGACAAGACCGCAGACAAGGGCGATGGGCAGGAAGTGGCTCCGCATAAAGGGGTTGCTTTCTGTTTGTCGGGGGATTGCCATCCCAAACCGCTGGTCTGGGAGGGCATCAGGCAGGGGACAAAAGACAAAAGGCGGCGATGGAAGTCGCCGCCCGTACAGTCGTCATGTCGAGGCAGGCTGTACCTGCTTCAAGAACGAAAGGAATTGAAATTTAGAAGCAGAAGTTGACGATGGGGAAGAAGGGCACCACGGACTCACGAATGATGTTCACGATGCCAATCTGGAAGCCGACCATGAAGGAGGTGTAGTTGACCAGACCGATCTGCACGCCGCTGGTCTCCAGAGCCGTGTTCACAATGCCGATCTGCAGCCCCTTGTGGATGCTGTCCGTGGAGTTCATGAGGACACCGATGCTGACGCCGCTGGAGGCGCCGGCGAAGTTGGCCAGACCAATCTGAAGGCCCTTGTACTGCTCTTTGGTCAGGTTGAGCAGGTTGATCTGCAGGGCGGAGGCGTTCATGGAGGAGGAGGCGATGCCGATGTCCACGCCTTCGATGCGGTTGTTGCGGCCATAGGGGAGGTTCAGCTTGAGGCCGGAGACGTCAATTTCGTCGGGAACGACCTGAAGCCGGTTGGGCCAGATGCTGATTTGGAGGGGTGTGGTGTCATAGGCCATGGCATGGATGCACAGACCGCACAGAACCGCAAGAACAAGCAGACTCTTCTTCATTGTTTTCTCCTGAACATGGGGTTGATATTTGGTGAAGACATATGAAACAAACATAGACAACATCAAACAATAATGTCTGAAGGGATTTTTTCCAATTGCCGTGAGGAAAAACGACTCTCTCTTAGTCATTTTTTCATGTCAGACGGATTTTCTGCGGGTTTCGGGCCTCGTTTTGGAGAGGAGCGACGGGTCAGCAGATAGAAGACGGGCGTGTCCAGAGCGGCCAGAATGAGTTTGAACAGATACTGCCCCACGAGAGTGTTCGCCAGCGCGGGCCATTTGTCCGGTTGCCAGAGCCATCGGAAGCCGATGCCGAAGACCATGCCGATGAACAGCACGGTGTCAATGGCCTGACTGGTCATCGTGCTGGCGTTGTTCCAAATCCATCGTGCGGATGTATCTCCTTCATGCCGAATGAGATACCTGTCACGGATCAGATGGAAGACCCAGATGTCCCACGATTGGGACGCCACATACGCCACGAGACTGGCCACGGCGAAGAGCAGATTCTGTCCAAGCAGGCGGGAATAGGCTTCCTGCATGGCGGGATCCGCCGCCGGCAGCCGTTCCGTGATGATGAAGAGCGCGGAGGCGAAGAGCTGGCAGGCCACGCCGTAGACCACGCTTTTGGAGGCCTCTTCCCGTCCCCAAATCTCTCCGATGACATCCGTGATGAGAAAGGTGCAGGCGTAGCAGAGGGCCGCGCCAGGGAGGACCACTTCGGAGCCGAAGAGGTGGCATCCCGTGGGCAGCAGCTTGACCGTCACGACGTTGGAGGCGACCAGCGCCGTGGTGAAAAGCGTGTTCAGCAATGTCAGATTCTCATTCGACGCCTTCATCGGGGTCCCTCCAATCCCTTCGACGTCCAGCGGGCGAGGGCCGGATCGGCCACGCCGTTGGCGGCAAAGGCGGCGGCGCGGTCTCGGCAGGTGGCGCATTCGCCGCAGGGGCGTTCGCCGCCCTCGTAGCAGCTCCATGTCAAGTGGTACGGCGCCCCCAGCTCCAGCCCGCGGGCGACGACCGCCGCCTTATTGCAGTGCGCAAAGGGGGCGGCCAGCCGCACGTTGCCATAGGTGCCGATCTGGATGGCCTGGCCGATGTGCTCCAAAAAGGGCAGACTGCAGTCCGCATAGGCATTGCCGGCCGCATCATCCTGATGTGCACCAAGATACAGCGTGCAAGGCTCCTGCTCGTAAAGGCTTTGGGCCAGACTGGCGGCGGCGGAGAGCATCAGCCCGTTGCGGAAGGGGACGTAGGTGGCGATTCTGCAGCCGTTCTCCGCCACCTGCTCGCCATAGCTGTCGTGGCTGATGGATTGGCTGGAGCCGTTGAGCAGGGCGCAGTTGGAGAAGCGCAGAACTGGCGAGAGGTCGAATTCAATCTGGCGGATGCAATAGAACTGCGCCACCGCATGGGCCGCCTGCAGCTCCACGCGGTGTTTCTGACCATAGTAGATGGATAGAGAAAGGACGTTTGCGGCGCCGTGCTCGGCCACCGCAAGGGCCAGGCAGGTCGTGGAGTCGATGCCGCCGCTGGACAGGACAAGGGCATGGTTCGGCATCATATCACTTCCATGTCCGACGGTCGATGGCGGCGAAAAGGCGGCTTTTGGCATAGTCCTCATAGCCGCCGTCGGGTTTGGCGTAGTTCACGAAGGGATAGAGGGAGATGCCACCCCTCGGCATGAAGAGGCCAGTCACCTCCATGTAGCGGGGTTCCAGAAGGGCGACCAGGTCCTTGAGGATGATATTGCAGCAGTCTTCGTGGAAATCACCGTGGTTGCGGAAACTGAAAAGATACAGCTTCAGGGACTTGGACTCGACGAGATACTGATCCGGAATGTACGCGATGCGCAACTCCGCAAAATCAGGCTGGCCTGTTTTGGGGCAGAGGGAAGTGAATTCGGGGCAGTTGAGCATGACCACATAGTCGTTGGAGGGATGCTTGTTCGCAAAGCGCTCCAGCACTTCGGGCGCATATTGGAATTCATAGGCCGTGGACTGGCTGCCGAGTTGGCCCAGGCCCGCCAACTCTTCCGTGCTTCTACTCATGAAAATGTCTCCTAGTTTTGTTTATGCAGACGGACAGGCCGTCAAGACAGGATGGAATTTCGAACTGTCTGCATCTATAACCTAATGCCTGTCGCCGATTCTGCAATCAGATACATCGTCAGTGGGGAAGTATTCAGAGAAGTTTGCAGAACCCATGGAAAACCAGCTGCGAATCACCGCAAGCGGCAATGCGTTGTTTTTCTGCAATTCTTTCGAAAAGAATAAACTTCGTGTTCTGTAGATGCTGTGGATAATGCCTTTGCAAAAAAAGACCTCCAGTCGTTTGACTGGAGGCCATATGGTCGCGGGAGTTGGATTTGAACCAACGACCTTCAGGTTATGAGCCTGACGAGCTACCGAGCTGCTCCATCCCGCATCTTTTCTTTCGCGAAACAACAATTAAGATAGTGTCATTTTCGCAAAAGGCAAATTGCCATGTGGCATTTTTTTAGGAAACTGGCGTCATTTTTGTGGCATTTTGCAGGATTATTTTATAACATATTTATCTTCAATAACTTACAAAACTTGAGGATGAAATTCCACCTCCACTTCCGGTGGCGCATGGTATTCAAAGTGGGGCGTGCCGTCTTGGAAACTCCATGCGGAGCGGATTTCTCCATAGGGGGTCCTGTAGCGGACATCGCAGTGGCCAAGGTGTTGAATGGCATGGGGTTCCAGCCAGACTTTCTTCAGGCCAGGCTGGCATTTCTCCAGTTTGAAGCCGCCGAGATACTCGAAGAACCACGCGATGCATGAGCCATAGGAGAAATGGCTCATGCTGATGCCCTGGTCCGGATCGCGGTTGCCATGCCAGCTTTCGGGCACGCTGGTCAGTCCTTTGAGCATGTCCATCCACGAGGGGAACTCCGTGCGCTCCAGCAGCTGGACGGCCAAATTGGCGTAGCCGCCTTCTGACAGCACATCGAAAAGATGGCGGGTGCCCTGGAAACCAGTGGTCTGATGTCCTTCTGTCTGAATGAGTTGGGCGAGTCGGTCGATGCAGGGTTTGCGGGCGTCCGTCGGAACGATGTGGAAGGCGACAGTCAGCACATAGGCGCATTGGATGTCTTCATCGAAGCGGTGGGTTGCTGCGTTGAAGTGACGGCGGCAGAATTCCGCCTTCCCCTTCTGGAAGCGCTCGTGGAGTTCCTTTGCAACATCCTTTTTTCCAATGATTTCCGCAATTTTGGAAAGGGTGTCCAGCATATGGAGGAACCAGCAGCCGGCGAAGAAGCGTGGCGTCAGGTTGACGCCTGTGGGATTCAGCCAGTCGTTGTAGGGGGAGTGGGGCGATTCGGGCAGGAGCATGTCGGGGCGCTCCATGCGTTTGTGGAGCAGCGCCATCATGTCGTCGAAGCAGTCCTCCAGGACGCTGGTGTCGCCATAGAAGCGCCACAAAACGTAAGGAAGCACATAAGTCTCGTCTTCCCAACCATATACGCCTTTCTCCATCTTTCGGCCATAGCGGGTCCAGTTGCCCAAGAACTCACGGCAGTCGGAGAGCCAGCAGGCGGCGTGGGAGAAGATTTGGGTGTCTCCGTTCCAGAAGTTCTTTTCGCGGGTGGGGCAGTCGGTGGGGCCGTTGAAGCAGTTGTTTCGCCATGACTGGCGGGTGCAGGCCAAAATGTGGTTCAGGGCCTCGCTGCCGCAGGAGAAGTCGCCGGTGTCCGCCAAATCGTTGTGGAGCTCCAGACCCTGCAGGTCTGCGGGAGTCGGCGGGCTGTCCAGTCCTGTGACGACGACGTAGCGGAAGCCCGTGTAGGTGAAGCGGGTGGCGATGGTCTCAACGGGGCGGCCGGCGGCGATGTATTGGCTGTATCCTCTGAGACAGAAGGGGGCGATGCCGTCCACCAACGTGTCTTTGGGATAGACCACGGCGCCGTAGGGCATGATTTCAGGGGCGCCTTCGGCGGTCAGTCGTTCACAGAAGAAGAAGCCAACCCGTTGGCCTGCGACGGGATGCCGCAGCGTCAGCTGGATGGAGCCGGCGATGGTCTGCTGAAAATCGTAGAGCCACGCCCGCACGGTGTCGTTTACGGCGGGGAAGCTGCCCTGCGGCAGCTCGCGAAGCAGGGTGGCCTTCCATGTGCGGACGGCCCGAATGGGAGGAAACCGTTGGAGAACCAGCGGCGGTATGGTGGCCACTTCCGTTGGCGGCAGCGGTGTCGCGGCGGTCCAGCGGCCGTCCATGACCAGGCCCGGTCGGTCCCAATTGGCGATTTCGAGGCGGGCGTCATAGCGTTCGCCGAACTGTAAGTCGTTGTCCGTCAACGGCGAAAGAGCGGTCTGCCAAGTGCCGTCCGCCGCGGAGAGCACCTCCTGCGTAGTGCCATCGTCATAGGTGATGGTGAGGGCGGCGATGATGCCATTGGGGTGGACGAAGAGGCTTCCCCATGAGGCGCAGTTGGTCCAGCCGTTTCCGGTGATCGCTCCGATGACGTTGGCTCCGGAGCGGAGGCGGTGGGATACGTCGTATTCACGGAACTCCCGCCGCTTTTCCGTGGCCCCCGGCTGGAGGACGCCATCGTCCAACGGCTCGCCGTTCAGCGTGAAACAGGCCATGCAGTTGGCGGTGGCCTGAAGCCGCGCCGTGCGGGGGCGGCGTCCATCCAAGAGTTGGAACTCCTTGCGGAACAACAGGGACCGGCGAAGGGCGCGGGGATGCCAATGGGTGCTGAAACGACCGCTTTGCCTCCCGCAATTCGGGTTGGTGAGAAAGTCCGCCGCCTCGTTGTCCTCCCAGAAGGTGGCGAGCCAGAGGCTCTCGAATGCGCCATCGGTGAGAAGCTCCTGACGGCTTCCATCGGCCAGACGGATGCGGATTCCGCCGGTGACGGCGAGCGTGAAGCGGTCTGGCGTGTCGCTTTGGAACATTCTAATCATCAACAAGTTACAACCTTCCTTCAGCCATGGGGTCAAATTGATGACGCCGCTCTCCCGTTGTTTTTCCACAAGAAGATGGCCATTGCAGAAGAGGTCAAAGCGATAGTCGGCCGTGAAGCTGGCCACGGCTTCAATGGGTTTGCTTTTCAGGGTGAAGACGCGGCGAAGATGCTGTCGGATGTACATCAGGCCGTACAGATAGGGAGCGTGGGGGAACAGAGGGTCGTGGATGGCGGGCACCTGTGCGCGCAGGCTGTCTGGAGCTCCGATCCATTGGGCGTCGGGATGAAAGGTCGTTGACATGGCGGTGGGTTTGTCGTTGTGGGTTGGATTGTCTTCTTGAGAGGGCGGTTCTCTATACCATATATATAATATAGGGCGGGAGCGGAAAGAGGCAATGTCTCTCGTCCCTTGTCCCATGCCCCCGTTTGCCGTCCTTCGAAGAGCGGAAAGTGAAAAGAGGGAAGCAGAGCAAGTGCCAGAGGCATCCAATGGTGAGATGCCATCGCTACATCCATCTGCATGAGAGAAAGATGTGCTAATCAGGGGAATCGTTTTGTTGAATAAAAATGTGGGAAGTCGTTGATCAAGTTTTGAGCTATAGGCAAGATTTTTGAAAATAACCTGGATTGAGGATCAACAATTTCATGAATAATGTCCAAATCATTACAAGGAGAACAATATACAGAAGGAATACCACTATTCTTCCACGGATATTCCAATTGTGGTGAATCATCAACTATTTTGCCGCTGTTGGCATTTGACGGCTGTAAAGCCTCCAATTTGTCGACAAAATCATAAAAATCTATAAATTGCCTGTTATTCGTACCTTGTACAATTTGGCTTGGCCTCTTCTTCTTGTATCTATTATATTTTGAGGATCCGCGAAGGACAGAAAAAAAGTACTTGGATGTCCGATGATTTCGAGGAGGCAACTGATCATTGTTCATGCGACAGTACAGTGCCTAGGCATATTTTTCAAAAAACATTTGCAGAAGCATGCAGACACTCGCGCCATGTTTGGTTATTTCACGTGCGCCAAAACGTGCAAGTTGAAAATCCTGCTTTGCTTGAGCGAAATAGGACTCTGACCAGGAGGAGCAACTCATTGCATCTCCTAAATTTCCCTGGCAGATTTCATGCTGCCCCAGTCTGGAGGAAGCTCAATCTTGTCTTCCATCAGTTTGTCAAAATCCTCTTGTGCAATGACAATGATGGTACTGGGATATTTCATTCCTTCGGCAGGCTCAAATGAAACAGGAAACAAACAGCCACAGGGAGGGACATCGGAACTGATTTCAAGAAGGCGAATCATGTCATGAGGTGCGGAACCGAAGAAATAAATCTTCTTCGTACTAGGGTCAAAATCCCGATGGGCTTCAGCCAATAACCTTGCTTCTTTTGCTATTTCACTTTCTCTCATTGTCTTCTCCTCGTTTGTCACTCCTTTCTGGTTACCGTGAAAAGATAGCACATCTGACAGGCAAGTCAAATTGATGAAGTGTACTTTTATGCAGTTTTATTCATTATTTTGCAATGATGATAATTTTCTGAGGGTGTCAGCGAGACGCGAAAGAGAATTAGGAATGAGGAATTAGAAAATGGAAAGTGGACGAGAGGCGGGAGGCGAGAAAGAGAATTAGGAATTAGAAATTAGGGGAAGGACGCAGCCCTCTGAGACTTCGCTAAAGTGAAGAGTGAAAAAAGTGGACGCGAGACGCGTAAATCACTGATGAAACGTTACTTTTTCTCTTTTCACTCTTTACTCTTCCCGTCTCCCGTCCCATGAAAAGTGAAAAGAGCCCCCGTCTCACGTCTCACGTCTCTCGTCTCCCGTCCAATGAAAAGTGAAAAGTGAAGAGTGAAGAGTGAAAAGTGAAGAGTGAAAAGTGAAAAGTGAAACCAGAACTGAGAGAATAAGGCGGCGCAGGGGCAAAAGGCGACGGGCTTCATTGCCTGTCGAATTTGAGAGGATATATTAATGGTTGCATTCATGAACCGGGGTGCTTAGGACATGTTCCGAAGCTGAGAGCAGACCCGAAGACCTGATCTGAGTAATGTCAGCGTAGGGAGTCATGCATCGCCTGTCTTCCGTCTTCCTGCGACTGAGATTTCATCAGCATATGTGTAGTGAATTGGAGTCGGATGAGACAATGGGAAAGCTGAATCAAATGGAAGCCGCGAAACGCGGCATCGTGACCGATGAAATCGCCGCCGTGGCCGTCGACGAACGGCGGGAGGCCGAATGGATCCGCGAGCGGGTGGCGCAGGGGCGCATCGTCGTTCCCGCCAACAAGCTGCACACGAGCTTGAAACCCATGGGCATCGGACGGGAGCTCCGCACGAAAATCAACGCCAACATCGGCACGTCGCCCACCACCAGCTGCCTCAATCAGGAGCTGATGAAGCTGGACTCCGCCATCACCTATGGCGCGGACACGGTCATGGACCTCTCCACAGGGGACAATCTGGACCAGACCCGCCGCGCCATCATCGGCCATTCCATCATTCCCGTGGGCACGGTGCCCATCTACGAGCTGGCCTGCCGCGGCGGAAGCGATGATGCCATCGACTTCTCCAAAGAGGCCGTTCTGTCCGTCATCCGCGATCAGGCGGAGCAGGGCGTGGACTACATGACCATGCACTGCGGCATCCGCCCCGCCATGCTGCCGGCGGCACGCGCCCGCAAGCTGCGCATCGTCTCCCGTGGCGGAGCGCTTATCGCCCGCTATATGGCCCAGACCGGCCGCGACAATCCGTTCTATGATTACTTTGACGACATTTTGGAAATCTGCCGTCAATACGATGTGACCATTTCCTTGGGCGATGGCCTGCGGCCTGGCTGTCTGGCAGATGCCTCGGATCGGGCTCAATTTGCGGAACTGGCTCAGCTTGGGGAACTTGCGAAACGCTGCCGCGAGGCGGACGTGCAGGTCATGATCGAGGGCCCCGGCCACATTCCGCTGGATGAGATCGAGATGAACATGAAACTGGAGCAACTGTGGTGTGATGATGCCCCCTTCTATGTTCTCGGTCCCGTAACCATGGACTGCGCACCGGGTTATGACCACTTGACCAGTGCCATCGGCGCGGCCGTCGGCGCGTGGAAGGGCGCCGCCATGCTCTGCTACGTCACCCCGAAGGAACACATCGGCCTGCCCAATGCGGAGGATGTCCATCAGGGCGTCATCGCCTACAAGATCGCCGCTCATGTGGCGGACATCGCCAAACACATCCCTGGCGCCATGGAGCAGGACAACGCCATCTCCGACGCTCGCGCCGCCTTTGATTGGGACCGCCAGTTCGAATTGGCGTTGGATCCCGAAAAGGCCCGCGCCCTCCGTCAGGAGGCCATCAACGAGCGGAACTCCCCCACGCCCCTCCAGGGCACCCGCAACGGCGAGCACTTCTGCTCCATGTGCGGCGCCAAATTCTGCTCCATCCGCGTCAGCAAGGAAATCTGAATGACGTCCCGCGGGGCTGTGGGACAATGCGACCAATGGGACAATAGAGACGCCGTTTTCCGTCCCATCCATTACCTCTGAAATTGTGCTTTTTCTGTGTGTTCCGTGAACTTCTTCTGAAGCGTCGCCTACTTTGAAACAGGACGAATCATGCCGCTGAAACGAATTTCACTGATTGTGCCGTGCTTCAACGAGGCGGAAGGGCTGGAGGAGCTGTATCGAACGGTGGTCGCCAGCCTGAAGCCGCTGGAGGGACGGGCGGACTTTGAACTGTGGCTGGTGGACGATGGCTCCCGCGACGGCAGCCTGGAGGTCATGAGGCGACTACGCGGACAGGATTCTCGCGTCCATTATTTGAGTCTGTCGCGGAATTTCGGCAAGGAGGCGGCCATGCTCGCGGGACTGGAGGCCTGCGGCGGCGACGTCGTGGTGGTGTTGGACGCGGACCTGCAGGATCCGCCCTCCCTGATTCCGACCATGTTCGAGCTGCTGGAGAGCGGTGAATGGGACTGCGTGGCCGCCCGTCGCCGCACGCGGACTGGCGAAAGCCCCTTGCGCAGCCTGGCCGCCCGGCTGTTCTATCGTCTCATGAGCCGTCTGTCCCGCTTTCCCATGGAGGACGGCATGCGGGATTTCCGCATGATGACCCGAACGGTCGTGGACGCGATTCTGTCCGTCAAGGAGGTCAACCGCTTCTCCAAAGGCATCTTCTGCTGGATTGGCTATCGCGTGAAATGGCTGGACTATGACAATGTGGAGCGCAGCCACGGCAAGAGCAAATGGTCCCTCTGGAGCCTGTTCAAATACGGAATGGAGGGCATCGTCTCCTTCTCCGTCATTCCCCTCTATCTGGCCTGTCTCGTCGGCGCGTTGGCCTGTTTTGCCGCTATGGCGTTGTGCATCAAGACGTTAATCAAAACGCTGTGCTTCGGGGAGCCCGTCGCCGGCTACACGACGATTCTGGTCTGCATGACCTTCTTCTGCGGACTGCAGTTCCTGCTGACGGGCATTGTGGGTCTCTATGTGTCGAAAGTCTACATGGAGGTCAAACGGCGCCCCTTATACCTTATTAAAGAAAAGGAGTAGGGGGGCCCTATGGCGTCTGCGGTCCGAAATACTGTTCGGCGTACTGCAGAATTGCCTTTTGAAATTCAGTGGTGCAGTCCGGATCATCCCAAAGCGCATGGCCTGAATTCGGAAAGAGAATGTATTTGTAGGGGACTCCGTTTGCCTCAAAGGCCTCCTTCAGCTTTTCGCCGTGAATGGAGTTGACCAGAGAATCCTTTCCTCCGTAGGCGAAGAGGGTTGGCACCGTGTTCCGATTCACGAGCATGGCCGGAGAGATGGATTTGACCCATCCTTGCCCGATGTCGCTTTCATACATGCCTTTGGTCATGATTTCTCCGGTTCCCGCCATGGTCAGCGAGAAGGCCAAGTCCGGCTGGTTTGGCCATGCCTCCGGCATGAAGAAGGACGGGCCGACGGTCTGGAACACAAAGGCGATGGGAATGGGGGAGCTTGAGGCGCGGGAATAGGCATAGAGCATGGCGAGATGACCGCCTGCCGACATGCCGGAGAGGGCCACAGACTTGACGGGATGGCCTTGCGCCGCAGCCGTTTGGGCAAGATGGGCAAGGCATTCTCCAATTTCGTCCAACATGGTGAAAAAGGTCACGTTGCTCTTCTCCTTGACAAGGGAGTAGTCTAGCGTGGCGGTCACGTAGCCGCATTTCACGTAGCGCCTGCACAGGTACACCATGTCCTGTCGACTTCCCATGTTCCATGAGCCGCCGTGGATGAACAGCATGGCTCCCGTCGGCTGTTCCGTCGGCTCAATGGGAAGATACAAGTCATATTTCAGATCCTTGTCCGAATTGTAGACGATGCCATTGAGCACCGTGCCATCCCCTTCTTTCCATTCCTCCAGATAGCCTCCATTCTGCAGTTTTCTGTGGATGATGATGGCGGTGGTGATGCAACTGGTGGTCAATAGGAAAATTATGCCGTAAAGCCCGAATTTCACGATGCGCGGTATGCGAAAACGCCGTTTTGTCTTTTTCAGCTCCATTTTCTCTTCTGCCTTTCTCTGCTGCCTAAGCCGTACCATACCCCAAAAATGTTCTCTGGCTCCCGGCTCTTTGGTTATGTGGGAAAACCTGTCCCCTCTTCACACTGCGCCTTTGGTTCCGTCCCTCTCCGTCATCCGCCTCACGAAGAAGGTCACCGACTGCGCCACATCTTCCGTCATGCCTGTGAAGGTGTGGTCCGCCCCGTAAATCAGATGGAACTCCACCTTGCAGGACGGCTCGCGGGAGTACATGGTCGAGGCAAAGCGCTCGCCGTAGGCATAGGGCACGCAGGTGTCCGCCTGACCATGGATGATGCAAATGGCGCGGACACCGCTCACGGCCGCCTTCGCCGCCGTTTCGTAGATGGGAAGTGTCTGGGCATCAATGACATAGCAACCGCCAAGGCGTTTCCGTCCCTTGAACAGGGGAATGATGTCCGGCGGATTGGCAGGGTCGAAGATGCCGTCGAAAATCTGCCCTCGCAGCGCATCGTCCTTGAGAATGCCCGCGGGTGCCAACAGCGCCGCGCCGCAGATGGACGGCAAGTCACCGGTCGGATTCCATTCAGCCGCCAGCCCGCAGGCCATGGCGGCCACGACACCCCCTTGAGAATGCCCCGCCAGCCATAGTTCGCCGCACCACGGCTGAACTGACGTCCATTGCCAGATTCGCCGCAGGTCCTCCAGCTCGCTGGACACCGTCATCGCTGAAAAGTCGCCGTCGCTCTCGCCATGGCCGTTGAAGTCGAAGCGGATCACGGGGAAGCCTGCCGCGCAAAGGGCCTCCGCCACCGCCGACATCAGCGGCTCCTCCTTATGGGAGGTGAATCCATGGCAGAGGATGGCCACCGGCCCCCGCGAGTTCAGCCGCGTCTCCGGAATCTGGGTAAGGACGGCCAGTCGGCCCACCGCTCCCATCACCTCGGCCTTGTCGGTCACGATATTTTGATTGCAATTTGTTGCAATATTATTCATGTCTATTTCTGACATCCCTTTGTCTTTTTATGCTTCTGATTCTTCAGCTCGATGACCGCTCCGCCGTTGCCGGGCAGATACACGTGGTCCTTTTTAAATTCAAACTCAGAGCAGTCTGAATAAACTGCCGTGACTTTCCAACCGGAAGCAATGGTGCAGATTGACTCTGCGGGGGCCGCCGAACAATTGCGCAGAACCGTGACGGCATGATCCGCCGCAAAATAATGATCGGTTGCAAGCAGATGCGGAACCGTTGTGGTGCAAAGCCGCCGTTTTTTCGCAAACAGCATCTGATAAACCATCCAGCCGTTTGAACGGTACATTCCGGCGCGGCTGCTGATGATCTCTTCCATCTCCAATGCAAACGTGTAGACCATCCCTTTGCCGTAACGATGCTGGAAAAACACAGGATTCCCATGCTGATCTGATGCCAGAATGTCTGCCCCGATGCTCTTCATTCGACGGAAAGACGGTCGCGGCAGCTTCAAAATGAATTCAGAAAAACGGCAGTTCGCCTCATCGCTGACCTTGCTTTCGGAGACAATCTCCGCGCCACAGAGTTCCGGCAGATCGGACAGGAAGCAGTCCCATAGCGATAGGTAAAGGGTGGCGCCCTCATGGACCTTTTCCATGAGTTCGCGCCAAGCTCCGGTGGAAAGGTCGCCGCGTCCTTTGATTGAAGGGAGCAGATAGATCGGAGCATCCTGCAATTTCTGACTCGGGGCCTGAAATTTCAATTTCGCGCCGTTCATCAGGGCGAGAATTCCGGCCGTCTTGGCGATTTCCGGATCGGAGGAGATGCAGATGGCGTCGGATTGCTGAACCGGAAGTTCCCTAAACGGCAGTTTTTTCAAAAACGCGCCGAAGTCGCGCATGGCTTCCGCCGCGGGATGGGGAGTTCGGTCAGCGCGGAACAGCCCCAGCTCAAGCGTGGGCTGTGGCCAGTCATATGGAGCAATATCCAGATGGCTCTGATCGAACGCGCACCACCACAGGAACGCGTGGGAGTTGCCTGCCCAGGCGTTCCAGAGGATATTTCGCACGGCCGCCGCAAGGCTGTCTGCATCGACCGTTGTCGCGCGGCGGACTCCGGTTTCCTCAATGAAAGACTCTTTGCCGCTGATGTCCTCCATGATCTGATTGCGGACCACGGCATCCAGAACATTGCGCAGTTCGTTGTATTCATCGAGATTTGCGCGGTCAAACATGGGATACGGATGGACGGTGAGCGCATCGGAGGCCTCCGCAATGTCCTGAATATGCCAGTTGACGGTCACGTTGCTGATTGTCGGATCATTGATGCCAATGACCGGTCGCTCCGGATCCGCCTGCCGGATGAAGGTGTTGATGTAATTCATCCAGAAGGCCGCCGTTTCGGAAAAGGCAAGCGGCCCCAGGCAGGATGTCTCGTTGCCGGATTCCCATGCCCCGATTGCAGGCTGCTTTTTCATCCTGCGGACAAACGCCTGAATGAAAAGCCCTTCCCACTTCAACGCCCTCGGGTCGGTGTAGAGATCCAAGCCGTCCAAGGCGGGAGGAACAAACAGTCCGAACGTCATTTGACCAGTCAGTAGGCAGACAATCAGTTTGATATGGTGCTTTTCAGCGATTTTGCAGAACGTTTCGAACCGCGTAAGCATCACTTCGTCGAGTCCGGCCCGTCCGGCTTCGGTGTCGGGGAGTTTGTTTCCGTCCGCGAAACGGGTTTCCACAATTTGCTTCGAGGGGCATCGCAAAAAACGGATTGGCTGGAAGTCCGGCCACCATGGGAAGCAGCGAACCCATTGAGTGCCATAAGTTTCCATCGCGGCAAAATCCTGCTCAATGGTTTTCGGATCCCAACACCGCCACATGTCAACGGCATGTTTCGATTCCCAATAGTTGAAACCGATATTCAAGGTCCCCGTTTCAAAAATCATTTTCGTCTCCTTGAAGAAACTTCCGCCTATACAACTATATACTATATCACATCATCCGAATTTTATAGATGGACAATGATGAAAGAAGGGCCTTGGCGGCCACATCTGGCTGCTCGAGCCGATTGCGGAGAAGATGAACGATGGTGGCGCATGGCCAGAACGTCCTCCTTGAAGGGGCTTCCGCCAAAGAACCTCCTCCTGACGCAGGCCATCGCGGAGAGGGGGGCCGGATGGACCGTTGGAAGGCGGTTTTGGGGTCTCCATGAAAAATTTTCACAAAAAACTACTTTTTTAGTAGAATATGATTTGCAATGGTGAAAATGGCCATTATATTAGATAGCGTTTTCGAAAGAAAGACTATTTTTCTAGTAGTCAATTTAAGCCAATATTAAGGAAAGAGGAGAAGAGACCATGAAGAAGAACAGCAGCAACATCATCAAGAGTGTCGTGGCGGTTTTGGCGTTTGGAGTCGTGGGGACCGTGAAGGGCGGCGTTCCGCTGAACAGTCTGGACGGGCCGGGAGGCGTGGCGTTCAACCCGCTGGCCTACACCACGGGATTGAAGCTGGAGGAGGGGCCGGACTGGATCAGCAAGCCCCAAGTGGGCGCGTGGTACGTCAAGCTGCCGGGGAGCAACATCGAATGGAGCTCCTACAGCCTGTCCCTGTCGCTGGCGGATCGGGTGGAGTTCAGCTACGCCGCCAATTTGGTCAACGCGAAGGACTACGGCGACAACAGCATCGAGGCGAACAGTCTGGGCCTGAAGCTGAAATTGGTGGAGGAGAACGCGGGGGACACGGCTTGGGTGCCCGCGATTTCCGTCGGCGCGGTCTATCGTCACACGGATTCCAACACAACGGACGCCTTCGGACTTGACCATTCGGGTTTTGAGTATTATGCTGTAGCAACGAAATTGATCACCCAGACGCCGCTTCCGGTTTTGGTGTCCGCCGGTGTGCAGCGCAGCGACGAGGTGGTCTACGGTGTGGTGGGGCACAACCACTACGGGACGGCCGCCTTCGCGAACATTGATGTGCTGCCGTCGGAGAATGTGGCCATCGGATTGGAGTACCATCAGGGCATCAATGTGGGAGACGGCATCAAGAACGCGGACTATTGGGACGGCCATGTGGCCTGGTTCGTGACGAAGAAATTCACGCTGGTGGGCGCCTATGTGAGCACTGGCAACAAGGACAAAGGCTTTGACAAGCTGGGCGTGGACGACGGATTCGTGCTCAGCGCACAGTACCAGTTCTGACGGACAGACTGGCGGCGGTGTAGACAACATATTGTTCATCAACTTATTGCAAAAGGAGAGTTTCATCATGACGAAGATTTACAACAACATTCTGGAGAAGGTCGGTCACACGCCGTTGGTTCGCATCAATCGTCTGAACGAGGGCGGAGCCACAGTGTTGGCGAAAGTGGAGTTCTTCAATCCGGCTCAGTCCGTGAAGGACCGTATTGCGAAGGGAATGGTGGAGGATGCGGAGAAGCGGGGGCTTCTGAAGCCCGGCGGACTGATCATCGAGCCCACCAGCGGCAATACAGGCGTGGGATTGGCGCTGACGGCGGCGGTCAAAGGCTATCGTCTGATTCTGACCATGCCAGACTCCATGTCCGTGGAGCGGCGCAAATTGTTGGCCGCCTTTGGCGCGGAGCTGGTGCTGACCCCTGGCGCGCAGGGCATGAAGGGCGCGGTGGACAAGGCGTTGGAGCTCCAGAAGGAGAACCCCGGCTCCTTCATCCCCCAACAGTTTGAGAACCCCGCCAACTCCGCCACCCATCGGGAGACCACGGCGGAGGAGATTTGGGAGGACACGGACGGACAGGTGGATGCCTTTGTGGGCGGCGTCGGCACGGGCGGCACGGTCACGGGCGTGGGACAGGTTCTGAAGTCCCGCCGCCCCGGCTTCAAACTCTTTGCGGTGGAGCCGGATGTGTCTCCTGTGCTGCAGGGCGGCAAGCCGGGGCCCCACAAGATTCAGGGCATCGGCGCGAATTTCATCCCGAAAGTGCTGGATCTCTCTCTGGTGGACGAGGTTATCGGCGTTTCGGCGGAGCATGCGGGGAACATCGCCCGCCGCGCTGCGAAGGAGGAAGGGCTCTTCGTCGGCATCTCCTCCGGCGCCGCGCTGTGGGCGGCCCTCGAGCTTTCCAAGAGGCCTGAATTCGCGGGAAAGACCATCGTGGCTCTGCTTCCGGACTCCGGTGACCGCTATCTTTCCACATGGCTTTTTGACAATCTGTAACTCATTTAATATAAAGATGTTACAAAATTTATAGGGGCTACGGCAAAACGTAGCCCCAAAGGGACTTTCATCATCCGTTTCATATGCAGGAGGTTGAACATGAGCGACAACACAACTCAATATGGCTTTGACACCTTGGCTGTCCACGCCGGATGGACAGGAGATCCCGCGACGGACGCCACCGCCGTCCCCGTCTACCGCACCACCGCCTTCAATTTCCAAAACGCCCAAGACGGCGCGGACCGCTTCGGCCTGCGCAAGGCGGCCAACATCTATGCGCGGCTGATGAATCCCACGGAGGACGTGTTGGAAAAGCGTCTGGCCGCCCTTGACGGCGGCGTGGCCGCGTTGGCGCTCTCCTCCGGAACCGCCGCCATCTACTTCGCCGTGACCAATGTGGTGGCCACGGGACAGAATCTGGTGGCCGCCTCCAACCTGTACGGCGGAACCTACACCCAGTTCGACGTCATTCTTCCCCAAAGCAACAATATCCATGCCAAGTTCGTGACTGTCAATGACTTCGCCGCCACGGAAGCCGCCATCGACGCCGACACCCGCGCCATCTTCGTGGAGGCCATCGGCAATCCCGCCCTCGATGTGGCGGACATCGAAGGCTACGCCGCCGTCGCCCGCAAGCACCATCTGCCGCTGATCGTGGACGCCACCTTCGCCACGCCCGCGCTGGAGAATCCCATCTGTCATGGCGCCAACGTGGTCATCCACTCCCTCTCCAAATGGATTGGCGGCCACGGCGCGGGCATCGGCGGCATCGTGGTCGACGCAGGGAACTTTGACTGGACCGACCCGAAATTCTCCCTCTTCAACGAGCCGGACCGTGGCTATCACGGCGTGGTGTGGTCCTCCCTTGGGGCCCCTGCATTTGTGACTCGGCTGCGCACGGTGGCGCTCCGCAATCAAGGGCCGACCCTTTCTCCTGACGCCGCATGGATCTTCCTGCAGGGCATCGAGTCCCTGCCGTTGCGCATGGCCAAACATTCGGAGAACGCGCAGAAGGTGGCGGAGTTTTTGGCGAATCATCCCAAAGTGGACTGGGTCCGCTATCCCGGACTGCCAAAAGATCCATCTAACGCGTTGGCGCAGAAGTACTTGCCGAAAGGGAAGGGCGGCATGGTGGTCTTTGGCGTCAAAGGCGGCGCCCAAGCCGGCACCAAAGTAGTGGACAGCCTGAAGCTGTTCCTCCAAATGGCAAATGTGGGAGATGCCCGCAGTCTGGCCATTCATCCTGCCTCCACCACCCACTCCCAGTTGTCGGAAGAGCAGCAGTTGGCCGCCGGCTTGAGGCCTGAACTGATTCGCCTATCCATTGGCATTGAGGATGTTAAGGACATCATCGCCGATCTGGAGCAGGCGTTGGCGCAGATCTGATTCGACACCGCGTCTGCTTCCCGTCCGCGTCGGTGGGCCGAAAGGGCCGACGCGTTATGGGGAGCAGCGCGAAAGGGCGACGCTCTCGCCGGTGGGGCAGTTGTTGCCGCCCAGGCAGACGGGGCTTCCGTTCCGCATGGCGACGATGACATGGCATTCGTTCTCGCAGCCGTTGCAGATGACTGTGTACTCTTCGTCATCGCCAAAATATTGGACGCCCACCTCCTCGTCAGCCGGCCGCATGACGGTGGGGAAGGCGGCGTTGATGGCCTGTCGGCGGGGGCATGTTTTGCCATGGTCGTTGATGATGCCGCAGGCCTGGAGGTGGGAATAGACCGTGATGGGGCCGAGGTATTTGAAGCCCCGTTTGCGCAAATCGTCGCTAAGGCGGCGGGACAACCCGTTGCTGACGGGAATCCAGCCGTCCTCATGGCGGTCATAGAGGATGGTTTTGCCGCCGGCGAAATCCCACAGATAGGTGCAGAAGGAGCCGAATTCCGCCCGAATGGCCTGAAAGCGGCGGGCGTTGGAGACGATGGCATGGAGTTTCCTCGGGGAGCGGATCATGCCCTCCGTCTCCAGAACCCGCTGGATGTCCGCCTCACCGTAGTCGGCGATGACGTCATAGTCGAAGCCATGGAGGCAGCGGCGGAAGATGTCCCGTTTCTGCATGACCAGGTTCCAGTTCAGTCCGCATTGCATGACTTCCATCATGAGGAACTCGAACTGTTTGCGGTCGTCGTGCAGGGGAATGCCCCACTCCTGGTCATGATAGCGGCGGGTCACCTCCGATGCGCCGTCCCAATTGCAATAGCCCATGGTCTTTCCTTTTCCATCATTCTAAGCAGTAAAGAACAGAAAATAATAGCTCGTTATATATGGTTTATAACATTAGCTTATGGGAGAGAATTTAAACTTAATTTGGCATCTTCGCACCCACGATCCAGGGCACGCATAAACCAGAAACGTGCCTTTTCAATGTTAGGGACCAAATAATCTTCTTTTCTTTTTCCACATTTTCCATAGAGTTTTCCTAAATAGAACTGTGCCATATTATTATGAGCTAGGATAGCTTCCTTCAAACCATGAAGGTGCTGTTCTCTGTTCCATTTTTGATGAAAGCGAGAATCTGTTCCAACAAGATATGCAATGCAGGCAATAACTTCGGGGTCATCAGTAGGAAGAGCCTCCCATATTTCGGTAGGATTCTTATCTGCTGAAAACCGTTTATAAAATTGACGATAATAATGAGCTGAATTTTCTCCATGAAGAATTGCCTGTCGAAAAAACTCTTCGCCCAAATCCTGCCAATGACCTCTATGACTTCGCTTCTTTGGTATGATTTCATGGCATGCACGACCTCCTAATACCCATTCCTTGCCTGTAATTTCCTCATTGTGATCATCACGTTCTTCCAATTCCGCCACAATTGCCTCAAATATAGTATTTGCTCGAATTACGTCAGCGGAAATTCCTGGTCGTCCTGCCTTCAAGAAGCGTGCCAATTCAAAACGTCCCTGTAAATTTGTTGCCATTTCTAACTGTTCTTTGGCTTCAGTAAAATTACCTGCCCAATCATAAGCAAGACCTAAATCTAAGTGATTATTATACCGGGTTGGATCGGGATTTACAAACAATTTACTAATTTCTTCATCAGTGAAGAGAGCTTGGGGAATATCGGCATAAATATTTGATTTCTCAGGGATTGATAATTTTGATGCAATCTTCATAGTAGACAAAAAGCTCTCACCTTTTAGTATTTTAGATGCAGTATATGCTGACCATCTTTCACTTGTCGCTTCTTGTTTTGTCATGAACTTCACATCCACCATTACTTTGCCCTCAACCAAATTATCTAGACCGATTTCCCTCAAACGGATAAGCTCAGATTGAAGAAAGGGTTTCAAAGATGTTCTTAAATCGTTCTCTTCACTATATGGATAATGAACTTGCTTCTCATAAGGTTCTTCACGGACGAAAGCCCAAAGATTTCTTTCATAGAATTCTTTAGGTGAGGGATTATGGGAAAGCAGTTCTTGATATTGTGTGGAAAAAGCCTCGTATTTGCATTTAAATAGCTCGTTATAAGCATAAAACATTGAGAAACTCTTAATCTCTCTCAAATGCTGAATCTCTTGATTGACTGCCTCTGCCAATTCGGGAGTTTTGCTGACACTTATTTCAAGCTGCTGGCAAAAATGCTGTAACTGTTCTTGTGAGGGTCTTGCTAATTCCTCTTGTTCAAGTAGATTCAATTCTATTAAGGAGAGGAGGCAACGATAGAGAGCATAGGCATCACCAGACATATATTCGTTCATAAACAGAGAAGGCTGGCCGCGTGGAGTAACGAAAAGACTGAATCTAGCATGAATGTCTTTTTGTTGCTTGCCTCCAATGGATACAGACTTCAGTCTTTTACTTCTTATGTCTATAGATTTAGGATTTTGTTCGCATAAAGTTATAAGTTCTTCTGGCAAATATGGAAAGATGACTGAAAGCATCGTGGAACATGGGACGAGAAAGACATTCGGAAGCTTTGGGTCAAATTTAAGAAGGTACTTAATTTCTCTCTTATTCCTCTCTGTCTGTTTCATCATTACATAATACACATAATGTTCATTGCAAATTACATGCATATCCTCGCAATGCATAGTCCGGAGTGGCATGGATGTATGGCAGACCTTATCCTTGAATTGAAGTCCATGCCAGGTGTAGATGATGGGACATAGGGTGTTTGCAGCTGAACGAAGGGTGTAAAGTGTGAGGGTGTTTGTGTCTTCATCATAGCTAAAGCAAGCAAACAGATGCAAATAAACGCCAGAAACACTAAATCGTGTCTCCCACAGCGTATGTTCGCTGTGGTCATTTAGATTAACGGCCTTTAGGCGGTGGCAAAACCAGATGAATTCATTCGTCAAGTTGCTTGTTTCCAGATACACTCGATAGTTTCCACAATTCTGTTCTTGAATCTTAGTAAAGGGAGCGGTTTTGTCATTCCATTCAAAACTTGATTCGATGGATCTTCCTTGAAAGTCCTCGAAGATGCCTCCATGGATATTCAGTTGCATAGCAAATAACAATCCAATCATCAGTATAATCATATTTTATTTACATCCTCAATTTAATGGCTTTCAAGATTCATCTGCTGTATTTGAGATGATCTATATAGGGGCATGCCGATTTGTTCCTTTCCCGGCCTCTGCCTCTTTTTTTGTGCCGAATTCAGAAGCCCTTGCGGAGGAGGGGAATACGACCGTAATTGTTGATGATGTCCGCCTCATGGTTCATGAGAGGGAGCCCGTCGTAGGCGATGGAATAGATAGCACCGTCCCGCAGACGGACTTCGATGTTGACCAGTTTTCCCTTCAGCGCTTCGACCGAGCCGTTCCGCCATTGGGGCGTCCAGTTGGTGGCGTCTCCGGAGAAGGGGATGCAGTCGTCGTGGGAGAGCCAGGTCTCCGTGCCGCAGGTTCCGAATTTGTAGATGGCGCAGGTGGCGTGGTCGGCCAGAATGTTGATGGACAGAGAGCCGTTCTCTAAATAGCTGTCCCGCAAGGCGATGATGCCTTCCTCTTTGCCGTGGGCGGCCAGGCGGATGAAGCCGTCCTTCCGCAGACGCAGAATCTTGACGGCGGCATTCCCCAACATCTTTTCGGGGGCCGTGCCATGTTCCAAACGACAGGCGTTGACGTAGATAAGCACGGAGCCGTCCGCTCTGCGGAGCATGGAGGAGGGGGAGGTCATCGCCCATGAGCCGTCTCCCACGGTGTCGCTGTTGATGAAGGGAGTGCGGAGGGAGCGTTGCCAGTAGTGGCCGTTCAGCGAATAGGCCAATTGGGCATGCATCTTGCCGGAGCTGTATTTGGTGCGCATCTCCTGCGGGAAGCCATGGTAGATGAGGGGGAAGCCGACGAACCAGCCGTCGTATTCCATGGCGGGCATGCCGTAGATTTCCGCCAGCGGCTCATCTAAAGAGTCGCATTGCATGCTCAGTTCCAGCGGCGAGAAGTCATGCCAGTTTATGGTTTCGGTGACGCCGACCCGCCGTTGTCCCCAGCCGGGGCGGGAGAGGATGGTGAATTTTTCGGAGACGGGGTTGTAGAAGGCGCCGGTGATGGGTTCCGTTCCGTACGGGTTCCAACAGCTGTTGGGCAGCTTGTGCCAACGGATGAGGTCGGGGGAGACATAGACGTCATCTTGGATGCGCCATTCGGGCGTCGGTCCTAAAACGTCCGCGTACAGGATTTTGTAGCGTTCGGCGGGCGGGGCGAAGGGGTCTTTCACCATGGCGGCGATTTCGGAGAACGTGGGGGAGGGCGGCAGGATCTGGTTGGGAATGAGGGGGTTATCGAAGCCACTTTCCGCTGCCGTGTCGCGTGTCTGGAAGGAAATACCGTCGTCGCTGATGGCGGCGCCGAAGCCATGGACGATGCGGCCATCACCGTCTGGCATCATGCCGTTGTACAGCAGATGCACCTTGCCGTCGGAGGCAGTGGCGGACCAGCCGTAGGGGGAGGTGAGATGGGGATCCACGAACGTTCCAACCGTTTCGGGAACGCCGTATTCGCGGGTCAGTCCCTGACGAATGTAAAGCCGCTGGTCATCAAAGAAGAGATGTTTGGTCATGGTATCCTCCGGAGAATGGAATGAATGCAAAATTGCATTTATGATGGTATTTTGAATGCAGTATATAGAAGGTGCAAAGGGTCAGATGGGCTGGATAAGGGTGACGGGGGCGGTCAGTCCTGGTTCCATGCCGTCCTTGCGTTCATGAAGCAGGCGGACTTTGCCGTCGCCGAGCAGGGCTTCCAGAGTCAGATAGCCCAGAAGAGGCATTTGGGGCAGGGAACCTTTGGGGAAGCAGGTCCCACAGGCCTTCGCAAAGGTGCTGAAGGGCACGGGGGCCGATGCGGTCTCCAGCAGAGTCCATGCCGTGTGGATGGCCTTCTGCAGGAGGGATGGCGTCACAGGGGCCACTGGCAGATCCGGCCGGATGCCGTTGCGCATTAGCAGAGTTTTCGGGGCGAGTTCCATGCAGGCGTTTGCCGGCAGCAAGTCGATTCCAAACGGGGCGCATGAGGGCGGAAAGGCCAACGAGGTGGTGGCGATGAACGCTTCGCCCACCCCTCGCGCCAACATCATGGGCTGGGTGACACGTCCGATGAACAGGCGGTCGGGATGGCGGCTGTGGAGGGCGACGCAGACGTCATCGCAAGGGTAGCGGCAAAGCAGGGTCTCCATGGCCTCAAGTGGGCTAAATCCTTCCTGCAGAATCTCTTCCAGAAGAAGACATTGGACTTCCGAATAGTGGAAGGAGGAACCGTCCTCCAGCTGTGGATAGCCGGTTACTGGCGTTTTCGTGGCGGAGTTCAGCCGATGGCCGCGGGCCATCAGCTCCATGGCGAGGGCAGCGAAGTTTGGGCTTCCCTCGAATTGGCCTATGTCACCGTTTTCCACAAAGGCGAGCTGGTGGTCTTCGCTGACAAAAGGATAGGCCCATTCGCGGTCACCGCCGGATGCGGGGCGGGAGTGAATGAAGCCGACGGTCCCTGGAAAGTTCATCGCATCTGTCTGGCGCAGAAGGGTATCCACGTCTCCGACGACTTTGGCGCAATAGAGGTTGCCTTGATCGATGGTGGCGATTCCTGTGTAATGGCCGCCCCAGAAGCCCTCTTCCCGTTTCAGCATGTCAATGAGAAGGGGAGCCGCCTGACGGAAGCCTGTGTAGCCTGCAATGTTGCACATGTTTGCCTCGATGTTGAGTCTGTTCCGCTTTTTCCAAGCGCGCTGTTCTCCATTTGGATTATTTGACGTGCTCCGTGGACTCCTTCTGAATCGTCACAGCGGCTCGATGATCGGTAAATCGATGTTGCGCTTCTTCGGGTTGAAGTTGATTCCGACGAGGGTCACGGGGCGGGGGCCGGCGGCCCATCTGTCCGCGTAGCCGCGGTCGCGGATCTGCCTGATGGCGGTTCTGGCGCTTCGTTTGTACTTGAACTCAAGGACATAGACGTTCGTCGGCGTCTCGATGACGGCGTCCGCGTCGCCAAGAAGGGAGGGGACTTCCGGCTGCGGGTTGGCCCCTGTCATGGCGGCGAAGAGGAGGAAAT